>Ga0081479_105799_pt1 | contig 130263 bp, 114 predicted proteins | sample MamHotmetagenome_FD_70984 | JGI IMG/M metagenome (GOLD analysis project Ga0081479, IMG submission 70984) | Hot spring cone microbial streamer communities from Mammoth Hot Spring (Liberty Cap Streamers), Yellowstone National Park, USA - T=72 v2... | ecosystem: Environmental > Aquatic > Thermal...
CTGTCATTGCGAGCGCAGCGCATGTCCCGAGCGCAGCGTGGGGAAAGCAATCTCCTGGCCGATAGGGGGATTGCTTCGCCGCCTGCGGCAGCTCGCAATGTAACGGTAGAAAATTTTCTACCGCAATAAGGATGGGGAAGGGTAGAGGAGTTCAAATTTCCTGAAGGAAAGATACACTACCGTCTGGGGTCTTCCCGACCATTCTTCCCAGAACATGGTAAAATTGGGCCACCAATCTACCTTATCGGGAGGTACCATGGCCACGGAACGCGAAAAAGAGATTCGCCGACGCCGGCATCGTCGGGCAAAGCTGCGCAAGCTGAAGGCAAAACTGGCCGCCATGCGTAGCAAGGAAGAACGCCAGAAGATCATCGCTAAGATTCGCAAGATTCATCCTTTCCTGCCCCTGCCAGAGCGCTAAATCCATGCGCAGGGCGCGTTTCCATGCGGTCATCCCGGCATGACCGCTTCTTTTTTTCTTAAACGGGGTTATATAGCTTTGCAGATACCACGAAAGGAGCAAAAGCATGAGCGAAAACGAATTACCCCTGGCAGAACGGCCGTTTTATTCCCAGCCTGGCGTTGAAACGCAAATCCTGCCTTTTGGCCCTGGAATCCCCCTGGGCATTGCGCGCGTTTTCCATCCTCAAACAGGCCTGGGAGGCGCCTACGGAGCCTGGGGTGATGTTTACGATAATCAGCGATTACGCGCCTATGTCGAACAGCAACTGTGCACCCCCCTGGTCAAAGAGCAGTTCATGGAGCTGGCCGACCTGGGCTTCGTGTATCGCCATCACCTTCCCGATCTGAGCGATGAGGAGCATGTGGCCCTGGAACTGGAGGTCGGGACGCGTTACCTGCAGGCGGCCATGCAGGCCTGCGGCTGGCAGCCTGAGGAGGTGAGCGGCGTCCTGTTGGGCGTCAGCGGGCCGGTGGCGGATGACTATGTGGAAAACATCTGTCGCCGCGCCGGTATTCCTGAGCAGGCGCTCAAGGTCACCGTCCATAAGGCCTGTGATGGCGCAGTCGGCGCGCTGCACCTGGTATTAAACCCGGAGCTGAGTCGCGACTATCCGATCAACGTGGCTGAAACGTTGCGCGGCAAAAAAGTGCTGGTGGGCGGTATCGAAGGCTTGAGCCGTTTCACGCGCCAGGCGCAAGATGCAAATGCGCTACAGCTCTTTGGCAATGGCGCCGCCGTGCTGGGGTTGATCCCCGGAGAGAATATGCGCTTCCTGGTCGGCAAATCCGCAGAGGTCTATGACGAGGAGGGCCTTCTCGCCGTAAAGATGTATTACCCTCATTCGCGTCAGCGTTTACTCGAGGTGCGCCTGGAAAACCCCCATCATCTACGCGTGGCCGGCCTGATGCACGAACCGGAAAACGGGGCAGCGATTGCCATGGCCGGCATGATGGGAATGGTCAAATTATTCGTGCGCAATGGCGTTCAAGTGGTGAAAGATGTGTACCAGGCCTACACCCGCTTGCTCGAAAGCATGGGAGAATCGGGACGTTCGCTGGCGGTAGGGGTGGTGCACCACGCGAACTATAAGATCAACAAACTGAAGGAAAAATATCTCAACCGGGAGGGCATTCAGTTCCCCATGCCCTGGGTGCTCAGTGAATTTGGGAACGTCAGCGCCGCTTCGGCGATGATCGCTCTCCTGCGCCAGTTGCCCGAGATCTATCCCGGCGCGCATATCCTGATAGACGGCTTCGGTGCCGGTAGCTACTACGATGTCCTGGCAGTAGCCATCGGATAGCCGTCACTCGAATTCGATCTCCAGCTCTTCCTCCGCATCCCAACCTTCGGCGCGCTCGATTTCGATGGGGCCAAAAAGCTGTTCCTGACGGGCGCGGACGCGGTAGCGTTTCACCAGCTCCAGCAACGCCAGGAATGTCACCACGATCTCCAGACGATCAGCCACATTCTGCAGCAGGGAGCGGAAGGTGGTGCGCACGAAGGTCGAGAGCACCTGCCGAATCTGAGTGATTTTCTCGCGGATGGTAATACGAGGAGGGGTGATCACCGTCCCCAGCGCCTGCCGCGCCTTTTCTTTTTGCAGCAGCGCTCGGGCTGCCGCATGAAGGTCGGCAAGGGTGATGTTGGAAAGATCCAGCGTCACATGGGTCACTTTGGGGGGCTGCGCCAGGCGCAGATAGCTGCGCCAGCCGCGTCGCTGGCGATCTTCCAGCCACAACGCAATCTCCTTGAAGCGTTTGTAGGTCTTCAATTGTTCCACCAGGGCCTGCCCGATATCCTCCTCGCCGGCCTCACGCTGCGGAGGGCGCGGTAACAGGGCCTCCGACTTGATCTGCAGCAAGCGCGCTGCAATCACCAGGAAGGCCGAAAGTTCCTGGGGAGATGTCTCTTGCAGACGGCGCAGATAGGCCAGATATTGCTCCGTGACCTGTGCCAGTGAAAGGGTGGTAATATCCAGCTCGGCGCGCTCGATCAGGTCTAAGAGCAGATCAAGGGGCCCTTCATAGACCGGCAAACTCACCGTATAGGTGGATGAAAAAAGGACGTTCCGCATGGGGGCTGTTAGCGATGGGGGGAATGGCTGGTTATTGTACCACGCCTTCCGATGCGGTATCCCTCATTCAGGAAATTCGCAGCGCGTCGCCTGAAAGCCATGAAAAAACCTCTGTCTCCTGTCATTGCGAGCGTAGCAAAGCAATCTCCTGGCCGATCTCGCCTTCCCGATCACCCTGACGGGCTGGAAAGCCCGTCCTGCGGTCTGCCGTCTGCCGTCCGCGGTCTACTTACCGTCCACTATCCATCGCGCCGTTGCCCTCCGCCATCCCCATTCGTTTATTCGTTCCCCTATATTCGTTGACGGTCACCCCCACCGTCCATCGTCCCATCGCGCTCTGCTGTCCGCCATCCCTCTTCGTTTATTCGTTCCCCTATTCGTTGACGGTCACCCCACCGTCCATCGTCCAATCGTGCTCTGCCGTCCGCCATCCCCATTCGTTTATTCGTTCCCCTATATTCGTTGACGGTCACCCCCCACCGTCCATCGTCCCATCGCGCTCTGCCCTCCGCCATCCCCATTCGTTTATTCGTTCCCCTATTCGTTGACGGTCACCTCCACCGTCTACCGTCTAACCGCCGTCCGCCGTCTAATTCCGCGGTCTGCCGTCTGCCGTCCGCCGTCCAATTGCGGTCTGCCGTCTGCCGTCCGCGGTCTACTTACCGTCCACCGTCCAGCAAAAAAAACACCCCCGCGCCCATTGCGCGGGAGTGTCAAGTCAGCAAGATCAGCGACCGGATCAGGCGAACGCTTTCTTAATGGGTTTCTCTTTCTCCCCTCCATTGCTATAAAGCGCTGCCAGTTGCTCGTAAACCTTCCAGCGCATTTCAACATCCTTCTGCGCTTCTTTCATCAGTTGTTCGGCGCGTTCCTCGTTCATTTGCAGCAACATGCTGAAGCGCGTTTCGTTATAGGCATACTGAGCAAACGGCAGGCTGGGAGCTTTGGAATCGAGCACCAGCGGCGACTTGCCTTCCAGGGTACGGCGCGGATCGTAGCGATAGAGCGGCCAGTAACCGGACTGCACGGCCAGCTTTTGCTGCTCCAATCCCTTCGCCATATCGTAGCCATGCGCAATGCAGTGACTGTAAGCGATGATCAGCGACGGCCCAGGATAAGATTCCGCTTCCAGGAAGGCCTTCAGCGTGTGCTGATCGTTCGCTCCAAGCGCCACACGCGCCACATAGACGTATCCATAGGACATCGCCAGCAGCCCCAGGTCTTTCTTCGGCAGCCCCTTGCCGCCCATGGCGAATTTTGCCACCGCGGCCCGCGGGGTCGCCTTAGAGGCCTGACCGCCGGTGTTGGAATAAACTTCCGTATCCAGAACCAGCACGTTGACATCTCGACCGCTGGCGAGCACATGATCCAGGCCGCCTTGGCCGATGTCATAGGCCCAACCATCGCCGCCGACGATCCACACCGATTTTCGCACCAGCGCATCCGCCACGCTGAGCAATTCCTTCGCCCGCGGATGCTTGCTCTGCTGCAGGCGATCCTTCAGCAGGGCCACCCGCTGCCGCTGCTCGTAAATGCCGGCCTCGCTCGATTGATCCGCATTCAACAGGGCATCCACCAGCTCCTGCCCGACCTCGGAGACGAAGAGGGGTAGCAATTCGCGGGCATACTGCTTCTGCTTATCCAGCGTCAACCGCATACCCAGGCCAAACTCGGCGTTATCTTCAAACAGTGAATTCGCCCAGGCTGGACCGCGCCCTTCGCTATCGTAGGACCAGGGGGTGGTAGGCAGGTTGCCGCCGTAGATGGAGGAACAGCCGGTGGCGTTGGCAATAACCGCGCGATCGCCGAAGAGCTGCGAAAGCAGTTTCAGGTATGGCGTCTCGCCACAGCCGGCGCAGGCGCCGGAGAACTCAAAGAGCGGGCGCAGGAGCTGAGAATTTTTGATAGTGCCCGGATTGATCAACCGCCGATCCACATCGGGGATCTTCATGAAGAAATCCCAGTTCTTGCTCTCCGTTTCGCGAAGCGGCGGCTGCGGCGCCATGTTCAAGGCTTTGCGCTGCGGATTGCTCTTATCCCGCGCCGGGCAGACCTCCACGCACAGGGTACAGCCGGTGCAATCTTCCACCGAGACCTGGATGGTATAGGCCATGCCGGGGAATTCTTTGAATTTCGCATCCATGTGCTTGAACGTCGGAGGCGCATCCTTCAGCAAAGCCGGATCATAGACCTTGTGACGGATCACCGCATGGGGACAGACCATCACGCATTTGCCACACTGGATGCACAGATCCGGCTCCCAGACCGGCACCTCCAGCGCCAGGTTACGCTTCTCCCACTGGGTTGTGCCAGAGGGGAAAGTGCCGTCCACCGGCAAAGCGCTGACCGGCAGCCGATCCCCTTCAAAGGCGATCATTGGAGCCAGCACGCGCTTGACAAACTCCGGTGCCTCTTCCGGCACAGGCGGCCGGCGGGTGATGGTAGAAGTGACCGCGTTCGGGACGTGCACTTCATGCAGGTTCTCCAGGGTCATATCTACCGCCTGGAAGTTCTTGCGCACCACAGCCTCGCCACGCTTCCCATAAGTCTTTTCGATGGCTTTCTTGATGTGCATGATGGCTTCCTCGCGTGGCAGGATGCCGCTGATGGCGAAGAAGCAGGTCTGCATGATGGTGTTGATGCGCCGCCCCATGCCGGCCTTCTCGGCGACCTCATAGGCATTGATGACATAGAAACGTAGCTTCTTTTCGAGGATCGCTTCCTGCACCTCCCGCGGCAGGTGATCCCAGACCTCCTCCGGGCCATAGAGACTGTTGAGCAGGAAGACTGCGCCCGGCCGCGCATATTTCAAAATGTCGTAGCGCTCCAGGAAGTTAAACTGATGGCAGGCGACAAAATGCGCCTGGTTGGGCTGAATCAGGTAAGGGGCGCGAATGGGGTGAGGGCCGAAGCGCAGATGCGAAATCGTCATCTGCCCTGCCTTCTTCGAGTCGTAATAGAAATATCCCTGCGCGTAGTTCGGCGTTTGCTCACCGATGATTTTGATGGAGTTCTTATTCGCGCCGACCGTGCCATCCGATCCCAGGCCAAAGAAGAGACAGCGCACAGTATCTTCGGATTCGATGGAGAAGCTCTCATCCACTTCCAGGCTGGTGTAGGTGACATCATCCACAATACCCACGGTAAAGTGGCGTTTCGGGTCCGGGCGCTTCAGCTCATCGTACACGGCCTTGACCATGGCCGGGGTGAAGTCTTTGGAGGAGAGGCCATAGCGACCGCCGATGACCAGCGCCTGGCGCCCCCCTTCATGCAAGGCATTGACCACATCCAGGTAAAGGGGTTCGCCAGCTGCGCCGGGCTCCTTGGTGCGGTCGAGGACGGCGATGCGCTCAACCGAGGTCGGCAGCGCCGCCAAGAAGTGCTGGACAGAGAAGGGACGATAGAGACGCACCCGCACAACGCCAACCTTCTCCCCTCGCTGGTTCAGGAATCGGGCCGTTTCCTCCGCCGTTTCGCCGCCCGACCCCATGATAACGATCACGCGATCCGCCTCTGGATGGCCGGCATAGTCAAACAGATGGTATTGACGCCCGGTCAACGCTGCAAAACGATCCATCGTCTCCTGAACGATGCCCGGCGTTGCCTGATAGAACGGGTTGGCCGCTTCCCGCGCCTGGAAATAAACATCCGGGTTCTGGGAGCTACCGCGGATAAATGGATGCTCCGGCGAAAGCGCACGTGCCCGATGGGCATAGATAAGTTCCTCATCTATCAACGCCCGTAGATCGTCATCGCTCAGGACTTCGATCTTGTTGATCTCATGGGAGGTGCGGAAGCCATCAAAGAAGTGCAGGAAAGGCACGCGCGCCTTGAGGGTCGCTGCATGGGCAATGGCGGCGAAGTCATGGGCCTCCTGCACCGATCCCGAAGCGAAGAGCGCGAACCCTGTCTGACGGACCGCCATCACGTCCTGATGATCGCCGAAGATCGAGAGCGCCTGCGCCGCAATCGAACGCGCAGCGATGTGGAAGACAGTCGGCGTAAGCTCGCCGGCGATTTTGTACATGTTCGGGATCATCAGAAGCAATCCCTGCGAGGCCGTGAAGGTGGTGCTCAGAGCGCCGGTCTGCAAGGCCCCGTGCACCGCTCCCGCAGCCCCCGCTTCCGATTGCATTTCGATCACGGTGGGAACAGTGCCCCACAGGTTGGGCCTGCCCTTGGATGCCCACTCATCTGCCAGTTCACCCATCGGCGAAGAGGGGGTGATCGGGTAAATCGCGATCACCTCACTCAACCGGTAAGCCACCGAAGTCGTTGCTTCATTTCCGTCAATCGTCGTAACAATGCGAGCCATAGGAAACTCCTTTCGAGAGATACTTTTCTGCCAGCGGATACTTTGCTCGAAACCCTTCAAGGATTCTAAACCTGCGATTGTAACCCGAAAAGTGGCGAAAGGATGTAGTATAAATGGGTGATTTTCTTCACCTTTTTCCCGTGCGTTTCGTTTTTCTGTGGCAGCCACAATTTTGGACAATTCTACCCTGAAAATAGAGAAACAGGATAGGATGGAGGTCATGCTCAAAGACTGCAAAATGTCATTCAGGAGGAGACCATGAACCATAAGGAACGTTTGCAACGCGCTCTGAAAGGCGAAACCATCTCGCCGCCGCTGCGCGCACTCTGGCGCCATTTCCCGGTGGACGATCAGGCCCCTGAAGCGCTGGCCGAAGCGACGCTCTCCTGGCAGCGCACGTTTGAGTGGGACCTGGTGAAGGTCACTCCAGCCTCTTCATTTTGCCTGAAAGACTGGGGAGCACAGGACGTGTGGCAGGGAGATAGCGAAGGGACGCGGCGCTACACGCATTTCGTGATCCAGAAGCCACAGGATTGGGAACGATTGCCGCGCCTGTATCCAGGCGAGAAGGAAGCGCCTTCTCTCTATGCCCAGCTCCAGGTGCTGCGTCGCCTGCGGCAGGCACTGGACGAGGACACCCCAATCCTGCAGACGATCTTCAGCCCGCTGGCTCAGGCCAAAAACCTGGCCGGTGGGGAGCGTTTGCTGGTGCATTTGCGCCGTTTCCCAGAAGCGGTGTGGAAGGGATTGGAAACAATCGCCGAGACGACGCGGCGCTTTGTGGAAGCCTGCCTGGAAACGGGCATAGACGGCATCTTCTACGCTGTGCAACACGCACAGGCCAGCCTGCTCAGCGAGGAAGAATATCTTCGATTTGGCCGACCTTTTGACTTGAAAATCCTGGCAGAGGCCAGACCTCTCTGGTGCAACATGCTCCACCTGCACGGGCAGGAAATTTACGCCCACCTTTTCTTCGATTTCCCGGTGCAAATCCTGAACTGGCACGATCGGGAAACAGCTCCCCGCCTGCAGGAAGCCGCACGTCACTTTCCGGGATTGCTTTGCGGAGGAATCGCTCGCGAAACGCTCGTATATGGCACGCCGCTTCAGGTTCGGGAGGAAGCGCAGGAGTCGTATGCGGAATGCGGTGGCAATCGCCTGATCTTGAGCACGGGCTGCGTGGTGCCGATCCTTGCGCCTTTCGGCAACCTGATGGCGCTCTCTCGCTTTGAGGCATCACCGCAGGCATAGCCATTCTGAGACCCCCAGGCCTGACATTGCCTGCCGTTAACAATTTTCTGACCCACATCTGATTGCGGTATAATTCAGAAGTGGTATCGTAGAAATCCAGGGCCTGGATAGAAGGGCGACTTCATCCCCGATGGCTGGATGGATCATTCGATCTTGAGGATTTATGAGCAAAGGATTAAGCGAACGAAGAAAGCGCATTCTCCTGCTGGCGGTGCGCGATTATATCGAACACGGTCAGCCGGTGGCCTCCGAGATACTGGTGCAGCGGTATCAACTGGAATTCAGCCCGGCGACCGTGCGCAATGAGCTGGCCGCCTTGACAGAAATGGGGTTGCTGCGTCAGCCGCACACTTCCGCCGGGCGCGTGCCGACGGAGGAAGGGTATCGCTTTTTCGTCACCCACCTGATGGAAAACGCAGAACTCCCTGAAGAGCTACAGGAGAAGATCACCCAGCGCTTTCAGCAGGCCAAGGCGGATGTGGATGAGTGGATGCAACTGGCTGCAGCCATCCTGGCCCATCAGAGCCGCGCCGTTTCCCTCGTCACCGCGCCCCACGCAGAACAGGTACGCTTCAAGCATGTGGAGCTGATCTCCACGCAGGGGCGCCAGGTGCTGATGGTGCTGGTCATCGAAGGAGGAGAAATCTCGCAACAGGTGCTCACCCTGAGTGAGCCGGTCTCCCAGGAGCGGCTGAGTCAGGTGACACAACGCCTGAATCGCGCCCTGCAGGGCCTCCCCATCGAGGCGATCTCAACCCAAATGGCATGCGAGGACGCGCTGGAACAGGACATCCTGACGCTGATCGTACAGGACATGCGCCGCATCGCCGAGCAACCTTCGGGGCAGATCTACTTTGATGGGCTGACAAATGTGCTCAACGAGCCGGAATTTATCAAATCCGAAGAGCTACGTCATGCCCTGCGCCTGTTAGAGGAGCGCACCCTGTTCGGGAACTTGCTGGCGCGCACCGTGCAGCACAGCCGGGTGGGCGGTTTGCAGGTGATCATCGGCGGCGAGGCCGGCTGGGAAGAATTACGTCAGTGCTCGATGGTCCTGGCGCGTTACGGTGTACCGGGCGTGCTCACAGGAGCCCTGGGCGTGTTAGGCCCAATGCGCATGTCTTACGCACGCACCATCCCGACCGTGCGCTTCATGGCCAGCCTGTTGAGCAATCTGGTCTATGAAATCAGTAACATTTAGTAGCTCGACAATGTTCGATTCCCTGCCCCCCGTCATTGCGAGGCGGCGATAGCCAGAGAACGCCCTCGCAATGACAACGATGCCGAAATACAACATTATCGAGGTAGCCACCTGCCATAACCTGGGGGGTGGCGAATGACGAAACCTTTTACAGGAGTGAGGTGGATATGACCGAAGAACGCGAGGAATTACACGGTACCAACCATCATGAAACAGAGACCGCACCTGAGATCAACGCTCAGGCCGATGTTCAGTCTGAACCCGTCGCTGCGCAGGTCGAAAGCGGCGCTCCGGCCCAGGAAACAGAAGTTTCGCTGCCGGCTGGGGGGGAGCTGGAAGCGCTCAGGCAAAAACTGGCGGAAGCAGAGGCGCGCGCCACAGAATATCTCGATGGGTGGCAGCGTACCCAGGCCGAGTTCATCAACTTCCGCCGCCGCCTGGAGCGCGATCGCCAGAACGAATATCTGGCCATGAAGGCCGAGATCATCAAAAAATTCCTGCCCGTCCTGGACGATCTGGAACGCGCCCTGCAACATCCGCCACAGGAAAATGAGCTTCAGGCCTGGGTGAACGGCGTGGAATTGATCCTCCGCAAGATGCAGGCCATCCTGGAGGCCGAAGGTGTGGAACGGATCGAGGCCGAGGGACAAATGTTCGATCCAGCTGTACACGAAGCCATCTCCCATGAGCCGGTAGATGGGCAGGAAAGTGGCCGGGTGATCGCCGTGGTACAGCAAGGGTATCGGATCGGTGAGCGTCTTATTCGCCCGGCGCTGGTGCGCGTGGCACAATAACCCTTTGGTCTTCGCTTCAGGCGCCCCATGAGCAAAATCATCGGTATTGACCTGGGAACGACCAATTCCGTCGCCGCCATCCTGATCAACGGTGAGCCACAAGTGATCCCCTCCGCGGAAGGCGAACGCCTGATCCCTTCGGTAGTCGCAGTCACCCCCAAAGGGGAGCGCATCGTGGGTCGTGCGGCGCGCAATCAGGCGATCATCAACCCGGAAAACACGATCTTCTCCATCAAGCGCTTCATGGGGCGCAAACTGAACGATCCGCAGGTAGAGCAAGCGCGCCAGCGGATGCCCTATCGGGTGCTTGGCGCGCCGAATGGCGATGTGCGTGTGATGCTCGGCGGTCGGGAGTACACGCCTCAGGAAATCTCGGCCATGATCCTGGCCAAGATCAAAGCCGATGTGGAGGCCTATCTGGGCGAAGCGGTGACACAGGCCGTGATCACGGTGCCGGCCTACTTTGACGATGCGCAGCGCAATGCCACGCGCGATGCCGGACGGATCGCCGGGCTGGAGGTGGTACGCATCATCAACGAACCGACGGCCTCGGCACTGGCCTATGGACTCGACCGCAAAAAGGATGAAATCATCGCTGTCTATGACCTGGGCGGCGGCACCTTTGATATTTCCATCCTGCAGGTGACCGATGGCGTGTTCCAGGTGCTGGCAACCAGCGGCGATACCTTCCTGGGCGGCGATGACTTTGATCGCCGTGTCATGGAGTATCTGATCGAGGAATTTCAACAGGAAAGCGGCATAGATCTGAGCCAGGAGCGCCAGGCATTGCAGCGCCTGAAAGAGGCCGCTGAAAAGGCAAAAATCGAGCTTTCCACGCTCCTGCAGACGGAGATCAACCTGCCTTACCTGGCTGCCGACAGCCGCGGCCCCAGGCATCTGGTGCGCACGCTGACGCGGGCGCGCCTGGAGCAGCTCACCGCCGACCTGATCGAGCGCACCCTGGAGCCGACGCGCCAGGCATTGAGCGATGCCGGCTTGAAGCCGGAAGATGTGGACGAAGTCGTGCTGGTGGGTGGAATGACGCGTATGCCGGCCATCCAGGAGCGCGTGCGCCGCTTCTTCGGCAAACCGCCCCATAAGGGCATCAACCCCGATGAAGTGGTCGCGATTGGCGCCGCCATCCAGGCCGCCATCCTTCAGGGAGAAATGCACGATCTCCTGCTCCTCGATGTCACACCGCTCACGCTTTCCGTCGAGACCGTCGGCGGGGTGGCCACGCCCATCATCGAGCGCAATACGACCATCCCCACGCGGCGCACGCAAATCTTTTCCACAGCCACGGATAATCAGACCCAGGTGGTCATCCACGTCGTGCAGGGGGAGCGCCCGATGGCCGCGGATAACAAATCGCTGGGCGTGTTCATCCTGGATGGTATCCCGCCGGCGCCGCGCGGCGTGCCCCAGATCGAGGTGACGTTCGACATTGACGCCAATGGCATTCTGAAAGTGACGGCGCGGGATAAAGCCACCGGGCGCAGTCAGCATATCACCATCACGGCTGCCTCCGGCCTGACGGAAGAGGAGATCGAGCGAATGCGGCGCGAAGCCGAAGCCTGCGCGGAAGAGGATCGCCGTCGCAAAGAATGGGTGAGCCTTTGCAACCAGGCCGACGACGCACGCTATGCCGCTGAAAAGGTGCTGCGCGAGAGGGGAGAAACGCTTCCCTCGGAGATGCGCCAGCGCATTGAAAGCTACCTGGAGCAACTCCACCAGGCGATCCAGCAGGAGAATATGCAAACCCTGCGGGCAGCCATTCGCTCCCTGCTCCAGGCGCTTCCCCAGAACGCCACGCCTTCCCAGGGCATTCCAACCCAAAGTCATATTCCCGAATGAAGGCAGTGAAACCGGAATAGAGACTCTATGGCCAAAGACTATTACGAAATTCTCGGAGTACCGCGCAACGCCACCCAGGAGGAAATCAAAGCCGCATTCCGCCGTCTGGCACGGCAATATCATCCGGACGTCAACAAATCGCCGGATGCAGAAGAAAAGTTTAAAGAGATCAACGAGGCTTACGCCGTGCTCTCCGATGCTGAAAAGCGCGCCCGCTACGACCGCTACGGGGACGTGGATACCAGTGGGATACCGGATTTCAGCGCGGATATTGCCGATATTTTCGAGGAGTTATTCGGTTTTGGTTTCGGCTTTGGCTCAAGCGCAAGGCGCACTCCGCGACGCGGGCGCGATGTGCAGATCGAGGTCAGCCTTTCCTTCCACGAGGCGGCGTTTGGCGTTGAGAAGGAGATCGAGTTTGATCGCCTGGATACCTGCTCCACCTGCAATGGGAGCGGCGCAAAGCCCGGCACATCGCCATCGGTCTGCGCCACCTGCGGCGGACGCGGCGAAGTGCGCCAGGTGCGGCAAACTTTCCTGGGCGCCATGGTGCAAACCATGACCTGCCCCACCTGTAACGGGCGCGGCCAGGTCATCCTTTCCCCTTGCCCGACCTGTCGCGGCAGCGGCCTGGAGCGAAAACGGGTGCGCAAGCAGGTGAAGATTCCTGCGGGTGTGGATGATGGCACCCAGATTCGCCTGCCCGGCGAAGGCGAAGCCGGCGAACATGGAGGTCCGCGCGGCAATCTCTACCTCGTGATACGCGTGCGACCTCATCCCTATTTCAAGCGCCGCGGCGACGATGTGCTGCTCAACCTGGACATCAACATTGCACAGGCGGTCCTGGGCGCGGAGATCGAAGTGCCAACGCTCGATGGCCCAGCCAGGCTGGTCATCCCGCCCGGAACACAACCGGGCAAAGTCTTCACGCTGAAAGGCAAAGGCATTCCGCATCTCAAGTACAATGGCCGCGGCGATCAACGGGTGATTATCAACGTGGAAATTCCCACCCATCTCACCCAGGAACAGCGCCAGCTTTTTGAAAAACTGGCCAGGACCTTCGGAAATGCCCCAACTCCCCGCGAGAAAGGGTTCCTGGACTGGCTGAGCGAATTCTTCGGCAAGTAAAGCGGAAACCCTCTCGCAACCCTCCACAGCCACGCTCTGCCAGCCAGCCTGACGATTTTCAACCGCCGGCCCGCGTATCCCTTGCGAGCTACCGGCGCGTCAGAGCAATCTCAAGTTCCTTGAAAACCCGTTGTGCATGTCTTGCGAGGAGCGTTCTTTGCGACGAAGCAATCCCCAAGCGGTCAAGCTGGCCTGATAAACGGGAGATTGCTTCGCCAAAAAACGGCTCGCAATGACATGGCTGAGTAGTTACCGATAACTTTCACAAGGAGAAGAACATCATGTTGAACGAAGCGCTACGATACGTAGAACAGAACCGGGAACGTTTTCTGGAAGAATACAAGGAATTTTTGCGCATTCCTTCGGTTTCTACCGATGAAGCCCATCGTCCGGACATCCAGCGGGCCGCGGCCTGGGTGGCCGATCAACTGCGGCAAATCGGCATGGAGCGCGTCGAAATCTACCCCACCCCGCGCCATCCCATCGTCTATGGGGAATGGCTGAAAGCCGGCAGCGCTCGCCCCACCGTGTTGATCTATGGTCACTATGACGTGCAGCCGGCTGATCCGCTGGAAGAATGGCAATCGCCGCCTTTCGAGCCGACGATTCGCGGGGAAAACCTCTACGCCCGCGGCGCCTCGGATATGAAAGGCCAGGTGATGCTGACGCTGAAGGCGCTGGAGGCGCTGGCCCAGACTGGAGGCTTGCCCATCCATGTCAAGGTCTTGATCGAGGGGGAAGAGGAAATCGGCTCGCCGAGCCTGGAAGCGTTCCTGCGCTCACATCAGGAAATGCTCCGCTGTGATTTTTCGCTCAACCCCGATGCGGGCATGTTGGGCGCCGATCTGCCCACCATCACCTACGGGCTGCGCGGCCTGGCCTACTTTGAGCTTCGGGTCTATGGGCCGACGCAGGATTTGCATTCCGGCGTGTATGGGGGCGCTGTGCACAATCCGGCCCAGGCACTGGTGGAATTGCTCGCCGGTATGCACGATGCCGAAGGGCGCGTGACCCTGCCAGGCTTTTACGATGCCGTGCGACCGCTCTCTGCGGAGGAGCGTGCGGAACTGGCGCGTTTGCCGCTGGATGAGGCCTTCTTCCTGCGACAAACGGGTGCGCCTGCCCTGTATGGGGAAGCAGGGTACACCGTCGTTGAACGGGTCGGCGCACGTCCCACGCTGGATATTAACGGCCTGAAGGCCGGCTTCATCAACAGCGGCGCGAAGACCGTCCTGCCGGCTATGGCACTGGCGAAGATTTCCATGCGCCTGGTGCCGGATCAGGACCCGCAAGAGGTCCATCAGCAGCTCCGTCGCTATCTTGAAGAACGCGCCCCGGCGACGATCCGCTGGGAACTGATCGCCATGCACGGCAGCCGCCCGACCATTTCCCGACGCGATACGCCATGGGTCAGAGCCTTGAGTCAGGCGATGGAGGCGGTGTACGGTCGCAAACCCTATTTCCGGCGCGAAGGCGGCTCGATCCCGGTGGTGGCCCAGCTCCAGGATATTCTGGGTGTGGAATCGGTGATTACCGGCTTTGGCCTGCCCGATGATAACCTTCATGCGCCCAACGAAAAACAAAACCTGCCGAACTGGTATCGGGGCATTGAAACCATCCTGCGTTTTCTGACAGTACTGGGAGAAGCGAATGTCTGAAGATCGGATGTTCACCTATGGCGGACAGGCCTTGATCGAAGGGGTGCTGATGCGCGGTCAGCGGGCAATGGCCATGGCGCTGCGCGCGCCCAATGGGAAGATCATCGTGCGCCGCGAACCGCTCGACAGGCTGTATCACTCATCGCTGAGGCATATCCCGTTCCTGCGGGGCATCCTGCTGCTGTGGGATGCGCTGGTGCTCGGCACGCGGGCGCTGATCTTCTCGGCCAACCTGCAGGCCGGGGAGACGGAAAAAATCGAAGGGCCAGCGCTCTATGGCACGCTGGCCCTCTCCCTGGCATTTGGGCTTGGCCTGTTCTTCCTCCTGCCGGCGCTGTTCGTCGCCTGGATCGGTCAGGCAACCGGCCAGATGTGGTTGCAGGCATTGCTCGAAGGAGGCACACGCCTGGGGCTGGTAATCGGCTACCTGTGGCTGATCGGCTTGCAAGGGGATGTCCGTCGCTTGTTCGCCTATCATGGGGCCGAGCACAAGACGATCAACGCCTATGAAGCCGGCGCCGAATTGACGCCGGAATCGGTGGCGCGTTTCCCGCTCGAACATCCCCGCTGCGGCACTTCGTTTTTGCTGACCCTGATCGTGCTGAGCGTGTTCGCATTCCCCTTCCTGGATGCCTGGCCGCTGGGATGGCGCCTGCTGGGACGAATCCTGATGATCCCCCTGCTGGCCGGGATAGCGGTGGAGTATATCCGCTGGGCGGCCAATCACCTGGATCGGCCCTGGGTGCGCTGGCTGATACGCCCCAATCTGGCGCTGCAGCGCCTGGTGACGCGTGAGCCGGATGCATCCATGCTGGAGGTGGCCATCGCCGCCTTCTTTGAAATGCACCAGGCGGAACGAGTCCTCTCTGTTTGAAGGAGCGAGCGATGATTGATTTACGTTCGGATACTGTGACCCAGCCCACGGAGGCCATGCGTCGCGCCATGGCGGCGGCTGAGGTTGGCGATGATGTTTATGGAGAAGACCCCACCGTGAATCGCCTGCAGGAGATGGCGGCAGCAATGCTCGGAAAGGAGGCGGCGCTGTTCGTCCCCTCCGGTACGATGGGCAATTTGATCGCCGTGCTGGTGCATTGTCAGCGCGGGGATGAGGTGCTGGTGGGGGAAAAATCGCACACCTTCCTCTTCGAGGCCGGCGGCATCTCTGCCCTGGGAGGGGTGCACTCGCGGCAACTGCCGAACCGTGCGGATGGCGGCCTGGCGCTGGAGGACATTCGGCGCTCGATTCGGCCTGAGGACGTGCATCAACCGCCCACGCGCCTGATCTGCCTGGAAAATACCCATAACTTCTGCGGGGGAACGGTGCAGAGCGTGGAATATATGCGTCAGGTGGGACAACTGGCTCAGGAATATGGGCTAAAGGTGCACCTGGACGGAGCGCGCCTTTTCAACGCGGCCACCGCCATCGTGGAACAGCAGGGCGGCGAGGTGCGAAAGGTGGCGCGTGAGCTGGTAGAGCCCGTAGATTCGGTGATGTTTTGCCTGAGCAAAGGGCTGTGTGCGCCGGTCGGCTCCCTGCTCTGTGGCAGCGAGGCATTCATCCGTGAGGCGCGACGCGTGCGCAAGATGCTGGGGGGTGGTATGCGCCAGGTGGGTGTGCTGGCTGCGGCCGGGCTGGTCGCTTTAGAGAGCATGGTAGATCGCCTGCATGAGGATCACCGGCGCGCCCGTCGTCTGGCCGAGGGGCTACGCGCCATCCCCGGCCTGGTGCTGGATGCCATGACGCCGGTCACGAACATGGTCTTCCTGAGCCTGGCGACCGATGTACCCTGGAACGCGGCCCAGGTTGCGGCGCGGCTGCGCGAAAAGGGAGTGCTGGTTGGCAAAGTCGGCGAGCGGCGCTTCCGCCTGGTCACCCATTACTGGATTGACGACGCGGCCGTGGAGCGCACCCTCCAGGCCTTCCGAGAGGTGCTGTAACTTCCTCGTCTCCCCTGTTCTGGCGAGGCGGCGATAGCCAGAGAACACCCTCGCAATGACAACGATGCCGGCAAGGGAGAGCGTATTGCATCAGGGACATCCTGTCAGGCAAAAAGAGCCCTTGGGCTCCCGTAAGGAGAACCGTCAACGAATGGGGAACGAATCAACGAATTCAGACCGCGGACCGCAGACGGCAGACCGCAGTGGAACGGTAGACGGTGGACGATGCACACCGTAGGACAGGCTTTAACCTGTTGGGGGGGCAAACCGTCAACGAATGGGCAACGAATAAACGAATAGGGACGGCGGACGGCAGACCGCAGGACAGGCTTTCGAACCTGTCGGGGGGCAAACCGTCAACGAATGGGGCAACGAATAAACGAATAGGGACGGCGGACGGCAGACCGCAGGACAGGCTTTCGAACCTGTCGGGAGGGCAAACCGTCAACGAATGGGGCAACGAATAAACGAATAGGGACGGCGGACGGCAGACCGCAAACCGCGGGATAGGCGGCGGACACGAATGACAGACGGCAGGATGAACGGTAGACGATATGCCATTATTTGTGACCGCATAGATAGTTCAATTTGCGCCTGTGCATTTGGCGTTTGCGTGGGTTCAAGGCAATGAAGTTCCGTTAGTCCTTGGGCAAACCAATTTCCTTTCAGCCCACTACTTCGCCTCGCTGCACTCGCTCCGTGTGCGGCTTCCGCGCGTGCCGTGGTTGTCGGGAGGCTTTCCTTCATCGCAGGTAAAAGGCCTCTCACGGTGTGGTGATCAGCAGGTAGGTCAGAGAACCTGAGCGGATGACAAAGAAGCGTTCCATCAGGTGACCGTTCCAGACCAGGGAGAGACGATAGCGCCCCGGCGGTAATTCGCTGCGGAGGAAATTTTCCTGCAAGGTCTCATCCCTGCCCACCGGCAGGAGTTCTTCGAGACTGTAGGTTTCCAACGCCTGCGACCAGAGCGGCAGGTTGCCTTCCGGGGGATAAGCCTGCAAGTTAAGGGAGATGTGCAGGGGGCGATGGCGCGCGTTTTCGACGCGTCCCACCAGCAGCCCATGCTTCGCATCCAGCAGAGGCAGCCAGAGCGCGGGGTTACGCGTATCACCATAGCTGCGGCCCAGGCGCACCTCAAAATGGAGATGGCTGCCAATCGCCACTCCGCTCATCCCCACCTCGCCGATGGTCTCCCCCTGACGCACCTCCTGCCCTTCCCGTACCCGCAGCGCTGAAAGATGCCCGTACAGGGTGTAGAAATGCGCCCCGCTCTGCGGATGGACGTGCTCCAGGACAATGAGCCGCCCGTAGAATTTCGGCCAGGGAGCAAACTGCGGCAGGCGATCCTCGCCAGCAAAGATCACCCGCCCCGCAAAGGCCGCCAGAACTGGAGCGCCATAGGGGGCTGGCAAATCTATTCCATGATGGGGATCGCGAAGCCCGTTCCGGGTTTGACCATATGCATAGCCAGAAACAGGAGGGGAGATCGCCTCCGCCGCAAGCGGAAGCTGAAGCAGGGGACGATGTGAGTAGATGCAGAAGGCGGTTTGGGGAGAACAGGGAGAGGGAGTGACTGTGAGCGCAGGGGAAGGGGAAAGCGAAAGCGCCGGGGAGGGAGTAAAAGCCGGGGTGAGGGAAAAGGCAACAGGAGAAGAAGCGAGAGGAGGAACAGCAGTGCCAGGTGAGGCGTCAACACCAGTGAGCGAAGGCGCAACCGGCGAAACAGGGATAGCAGTGCCAGCAGAGATAGCGACGCCAGGGTTGAGCGAAGGTGCAGCAGGGGAAGCAGGGGCAACGGGAGAAGCCGTCGCGTCAGGGGAGACGGAACAGGTAGCACAGGGGGCAGCAGCGCCGGGGGTTACCGCATACGCCTCAGGGGAGGGGGAAGGCGCAGAGGGAGCCAGCCGCAACAGACAGCCCGTCAGCCAGAGCAAAAGCAGCCAGATGAGAAGGCGCCCTTTCACATTTCGCCTTAAAGATTTGCGCGCTGCTTCAGCAGATCGGTCAGCATTTGGGAGAGGTTTTCCGCCTGGGTCTCCACTTCCGAAAGCGCGGCCAGCAAGGAGGCAGTCTCAGGATGCTCAGGCAGCGCAGCCAGGTTGACGCGCACGTTGCAGGCAGCAGCCCGTAGCGCCGCCTGCGCAAGCTGGAAGCCGGTCGCGGCATCGGTAATGGCATTGAGATTGCCCTTTTCAACGGCAATCCGCGCGAGCTCCATCACTCGCAAGGCACGACGGGCCGTCTCCAACGGAACACGGGTAGCTTGCAGGGTGGCGGTTTCCATCGCCTGTTGACGGGCAGCCGCTTCTGCCGGGGTCTCTTTGGGCAGACGCATGGCGGCGAGGATGGCCTCAAAAGCCTGGGCATCTTCTTGCACCGCCTGGCTGAGCGTTTGCTGTAGCTCCCGGGCCTCCTGCTGAATGCTCCGCATTTCCTCCTCGACTGCGGCATATTTTTTCTTGCCCAGGGTCAACCCGGCGACCATGGCGACCAGGGCCGCTCCCATGGCCGCCGCGGCCGCCGCCGCCGATCCCCCTCCAGGGGTGGGCGTGGGCGCCGCCAGCGAATCCAGGAAGGAGGTCCACGCTGGCTGGGAGGAAGAACTCAGGAGTGAGTAGAGGCGATTTTCCAGCACCTGATCGGGCTGAAAGGCGTCAAGCTGGAGGTACCAGACGGCCGCATCTATCAGGGCGCGTTGCGGGATGAGACCAATCAGTTCGCTGTGATGGATGGCAACCCCATAGCGGGCGGCCTCGCGGCGGATCATTTCGACCACGCGCGCCAGGGGCGTTTTGAGGTAGTTGGTGAGGTTCATGGAAACCTGGGCGCGCCCCTCAACAAGCAGCCCCAGGGCTTTGACGTAGCGCAATCCGCCGGAGGAATGGCGGATCGCAGACGCAATGCGTCTGGCGATCTCGACGTCATCGGTTGTGAGGTAGACGTTGAAAGCGATGAGCGGATCGCGCGCGCCGATCACCGTGGCCCCGGCCGGCCCAAGCTGCGCCGGGCCGAAATCAGGGAATCGTTCCGGATTGGTGGCGATCTCCTCCTTGAGGCCCTCATACTGGCCGCGGCGGATGTTCTCCAGATTGACCCGATCCGGGCGCGTGGCTGCATATTCGTAGAGATAGACAGGAATACCAAGCTCGCGGCCAACCCGTTCTCCCAGGCGGCGCGCCATGGCGACGCATTCTTCCATGCTCACGCCCTCCAGCGGCACAAACGGGCAGACATCGGTAGCCCCAATGCGCGGGTGTTCGCCGCGATGCTGATTCAGGTCAATCCGTTGAGCGGCGGTGCGAATGGCCCGAAAGGCGGCCTCCTCCACTTCCTGCGGCGGGCCGACGAAGGTGATCACCGTGCGGTTGTGATCCAGATCGGAGGAGCGATCCAGCAGGTGAATTCCAGGCACAGAAGTAATGGCCGCAACGATTTCGTCTATCACTTCTGGCCGACGGGCTTCCGAAAAGTTAGGGATGCATTCAACGAGGCGCATGGTCAAGATTATAGCGCGTTTTGTCTCCTGTTTGAGAGGAGAGCTGGCAGAGCGTCACAGTTTTGGGGATGGCGCAATGACCGCCAACGAATTTTTGAACGAATCAACGAATGAGCGCCCCCCTTCGTGGACGGTTTGCCCCCCCCGACAGGCTTATGAAGTTTCAAATTATTGCCGTAATCTGGCGAGATGGAGCGGCCAACCGCTGTACCGCCGACCTGCAGTCGGCCTTGCTGGACCAGGCAGAGCCTGGTGATACGCTGTTTGCTCCTGCCCTGCGCTCGCATTTTGAGCCGGGGTAAAAGCCTTTTGGGTCTACGGGCGGGCAGAGCCGATCGGGAACCGACTTTCATGCGCCGAGACAGGAGTTTGCTCCTCCCGCCGCAGCCACAAGGAAGGTTACCAAATTATTTTGTTAAAATTCATAAGCCTGTCCTACGTTTGCCGTCCGTCGTCTACAGCATCTATCGTCCACCGTCCATCCTGCCGTCTGTCGTTCGCGTCCGTCGCCTATCCCGCGGTCTGTGGTCTGCCGTCCGCCGGTCCATATTCGTTTATTCGTTGCCCCATTCGTTGACGGTTTGCCCCCCGACAGGCTAAAGCCTGTCCTACGGTCTACATCGTCCACCGTCTATCGTCCCACTGCGGTCTGCCGTCTGCGGTCCGCGGTCTATCGTTGCTCCCCATCCCCCAACAGGTCGCAAAGCCTCTCTGCAATTCTATCGCGAGTAGCTCCAAAAAGCGATTAAAATCAAGCATATGCCCGACACCTGGAGATTGTTAATCACCCCGGCCGCGCAGGGCGCCTGGAATATGGCGGTAGACGAGGCCATCCTGGAACACGTGGAGCGCGGTCAGGCGCTGCCGACCCTGCGGCTTTATGCCTGGGATCCCCCTTGCCTTTCGCTGGGATATGCGCAGCCCTTCGCAGAAGTGGACCGGGCGGCGTTGGAACGAGAAGGCTGGCAGGTGGTGCGCCGTCCAACCGGTGGACGCGCTATCTTGCACACGGACGAATTGACCTACGCGGTGATCGGCCCGGCCAGCGACCCGCGCCTGAGCGGCTCGGTGCTGGAAAGCTATCGCCGTCTCTCGCAGGCGTTGATCCGGGCGCTGCAGGAACTGGGTGTTACGGTGCAGGTACAGGAGGAAACCCCGCCAGGTGGAACGCCCGCCAATCCGGTGTGCTTTGAAGTGCCCTCCGCCTATGAGATCACCGTTTCCGGGAAAAAGCTGATCGGCTCGGCGCAGGCGCGGCGGCGTGAGGGCGTTTTACAGCACGGTTCGCTGCCCCTCTACGGGGATCTCACGCGTATCACCCGCGGCCTGCGCTTTCCCAACGAGGAAGCACGCCAGGAGGCGGCCCGCCGTCTGCGTCAACGAGCGATCACGCTCGAAGAGGCCCTGGGACATCGCCTGGAGTGGGAAGAGGCGGCGCAGGCATTCGTCCGCGCCTTCGAGCAAACCTTTGACCTGCATTTTCTGCTCGCCGACCTCCAGCCTTCGGAACGTCAGCGAGCCGCAGCACTGGCGGCAGAAAAATACGCTCATCCTTCCTGGTTGGAACGTCTTTGAGGTGCGCTCATGTTGATTCATTCTGCCTCTCAATTGCTCACCCTGGCCGGCGGCCCTCAGCGAGGCGAAGCGCTGGGCAATCTGGGGATCATCGAAGACGGCGCCGTGCTGATCCGCGAGGGGCGCATTGTGGAAGTTGGCCGCAGCGCCGCTTTGCGCGCCCGCTACGCGGATGAACCCCTGTTAGATGCAGAGGGCTGCGTGGTGATGCCCGGCTTCGTTGATCCGCATACGCATCTGATCTGGGCCGGCGACCGCGCCGCCGAATTCGAGATGAAGATGGCCGGGCGTCACTACCTGGAGATTCTGGCAGCCGGCGGCGGCATTCTCTCCACCGTGCGCGCCACGCGCACCGCCTCCTTAGAGAGCCTGATCAATCAAACCCGCCTGCGGCTGATGCGCATGTTCGCCCATGGTACCACCACCGCCGAGGCCAAAACCGGCTATGGCCTGCAACTTTCCACCGAGCTGCGCCTGCTCCAGGCCCTGCTCAAGCTGGATGCGGAGGGTCCCCTGGAGCTGGCTTTTACCTTCCTGGCCGCTCACGCCATCCCGCCCGAATACGAAAAGAACCCGCAGGCCTATACCGACCTGATCTGTGAGACCATGCTCCCCGTGCTGCGTCAGTGGTGGGAAACGCAGGCGCCCGGCCGCGAACTGCCCTTTGTGGACGTTTTCTGTGAGCGGGGCGCCTTCAGTCTGGAACAAACGCGCCAGATTTTGAGCCGCGCCAGGGAACTGGGCTTCCCCATCAAGGTACACGCCGACGAATTCGAGAACCTGGGCGGAACATCGCTGGCGGTGGAGCTGGGGGCGGTCTCTGCCGATCATCTGGTCAAGACTTCAGAGGCCGATATCCTCCGCCTGGGAGGCTCGGACACGGTCGCTGTCAGCCTGCCCTGCACGCCGTTCGGGCTGGCGGAATGCGAATACACCCCGGCGCAGAAGCTCCTGCGCGCCGGCGCCATTCTGGCCCTGGCGACCGATTGCAACCCTGGCACCGCCTGGTGCGAATCCATGCAGTTTGCCATTGCCCTGGCCTGCCGTTCGCTGAAGCTAACCCCGGCTCAGGCCATCGCCGCAGCCACGATCAACGCCGCCCACGCCATTCGTCGCGCCGATCGCATCGGCTCCATTGAGCCGGGCAAGCAGGCCGATCTGCTGATCCTCTCCGTCGCCGATTACCGTCACCTGGGCTATCGCTTCGGCACGAACTTGGTGCGCAAGGTGATCAAGCGCGGCCGTGTCTACTCGGTAGATGTGGGTTACTACGAGGCGGTGTGAGATGCCAACCCTGGAACAGGCACGAGCATGGTACGCCCAGGCCGATCCGGTGCATGATTTTGAGCACGCGCGCCGGGTGTATCGAATGGCAGAATATCTGGCCCGTGTCGAAGGGGCTGATCTGGAGATCGTGCGCGCCGCATCCCTGTTACACGATGCCCAGGGAAGTGCGCCATCGGCGGCGGGACGTGGCGCTCATCACCTGACCTCGGCAGCGTTCGCGGCCCAGGTGCTGCGCGCCGAAGGCTGGCCGGCGGAACGCATTCAGGCTGTCCAGCATTGCATTCGCGCCCATCGCTTTCGCAGCCAGGAGCCTCCCCAGACGCTGGAGGCGCAGGTCGTCTTCGATGCCGATAAGCTGGACGTGCTCGGCGCCATCGGGGTCGCGCGCGCCCTGGTCTATGCCTCGTTGAACGGCATGCCCTGGTATGCGCCTCCTTCGCCCCAATTCCTGAGGGAGGGCAGCCGCCTCCCCGATGAGCCACACAGCGCCTACCACGAGTATCTCTTCAAACTACGCCATATCCCGCAGCGCCTCTATACGGCTACGGCGCGTGCGCTGGCGCAGGAACGATTGCGCTATCTGGAAGAATTTTTTGAACATCTGATCCAGGAATGGGAGGGTAAAGACTTTCACGATGCACATCGCTCTGATAGGCGTCCCGATTGATCTGGGCGCGGATCGGCGCGGCGTGGATATGGGCCCCAGCGCCATCCGCTACGCCCATTTGAACCAGAAGCTGCAGAACCTGGGCTATGTGGTGCACGATCTGGGGAACGTGCCCGTGCCGATCCCGGAGACCTGCCGCATTACTGAGCCGCGCCTGAAATACGTGGATTGCATCGTCCCCGTGATGCGACGGCTGAGCGGCATGGTCTCCACCTCGATTCAGAAAAAGCACTTTCCGCTCGTGCTGGGTGGCGATCACAGCCTTTCGCTGGGATCGGTGCGTGGGGTGGCGCGTCTCAAGCGCATCGGATTGATCTGGATCGATGCGCATGGCGATTTCAACACTGCGGAGACCACCCCCTCCGGCAACATTCACGGGATGCCGCTGGCCGCGCTCTGCGGCCTGGGCGACCAGCGCCTGACGCAGCTCTGGGACAAAGCGGTGCCGGTCCTTTCGCCGCAGCGTGTGGCGGTGATCGCCGTCCGCGATCTCGACCCCGGCGAGAAGACCCTGCTGCGCCAGGCAGGGGTGATGGTCTTCAGCATGGAGCAAATTGACCGGCTGGGCATGACACAGGTCATGGAGCGCGCTCTGGATCACGTTTCCCGTGACGTGGAGGGCATTTATCTCTCCCTGGATATGGATGCGCTCGATCCTCGCCACGCGCCAGGAGTGGGAACGCCGGTGAGCGGTGGCCTGACACAGCGCGAAGCCCACCTGGCCTGTGAGATGATCGCCGAAAGCGGCCTGTTGATCGGAATGGACGTCGTCGAAGTCAATCCGATTTTAGATGTACAAAATCAAACGGCCTCCCTGGCTGTGGAACTGATCCTTTCGGCGCTCGGAAAGCGCGTCTGGAGCGGATAGAGACCGCCGTCCACGACCCACCGTCAACCGTCCGCCCCAATCAACCATGTCATTTTCCAGGCAGTCATGATATACTTTTCCCAACTTTCCATCCTTGCTACCTCGTGAGGGCTTTATGAAGGCGATTGTCTTGCAGGAAAATCTTGCCCGTGGGTTGAACATTGTCTCGCGCGCCGTTGCGCCGCGCAGTACCCTGCCGGTGCTGGGAAATGTGCTGCTGGCCACCGATGAAGGTCGCCTGCGCCTCTCCGCCACCAACCTGGAAATGGCGATCACCTGCTGGATCGGAGCGCGGATCGAAGAGGAAGGCTCAACGACGGTCCCGGCGCGCACCTTTTCCGATCTGGTCAGCACGCTGCCGGGGGATCAGGTCTTGTTGACGCTGGACGTCCAGACGCAGACGCTTAACGTCCGCTGCGGCCCCTCGAACACTGACATCAAGTGCATAGATGCGCAGGAATTCCCACCCTTACCGGCGCCGGAACTGGACGAGGCGATCTCCCTGAACGTGCTGGATTTCAAGGAAATGGTGCATCAGGTGAGCTTTGCAGCCTCCACAGACGAGGCGCGGCCGGTGCTCCAGGGCGTCCTGATCCAGGTGGAAGGTGAGCAGATCACGATGGCAGCCGCGGATGGTTTTCGCCTTTCGGTGCGGAGGGCGCAGCTCTCGCATCCGGCGCCGCGCGCGGTGAGCGTGATCGTGCCGGCGCGGGCCTTAAACGAGCTGGCGCGCATCATCTCCGATGGTTCCAACGAATTGCTGATGCTGGTACCGCCGGGGCGCAACCAGGTCGTCTTCCGCTGCGGCGATGTGGAGCTGGTCTCTCAACTGATCGAAGGCACCTATCCCGACTACCAGAGCATCATCCCCCGCAGCTACCAGACGCGCGTGATCGCCTCCACGGCGGCCATGCTCAAAGCCTGCAAGCAAGCCGAAATCTTCGCCCGCGAGGGGATCAACGAAACGCGGCTAAACATCAAACCCGCAGCCGATGCAGCGCTGCCCGGTCAGATTGAAGTCACCGCCTTCTCCGAGGAAACCGGCAAAAACGAAACCGTTGTGGATGCTTCGGTGGAGGGAAAAGGCCTGCTGATCGCGTTCAACGTCAAATTCCTGCGTGAGGCGCTGGAAGTGATCAAAACCCCGAACGTAGCCTTCGAGATGAACACCCCTCAGACCCCTGGCGTGATCCGTCCGGTCGGCGGCGAGGACTTCGTCCACGTGGTAATGCCTATGCGCCTGTAAGGCGCCGGCATCGAAAACCGCTCCCCTGCCCACTTCTGCCCTCTGCCAGGGGACGGATGGCTGCCCCTCTGCGGCTACAGATGGTCTTTCAGGTTATGCGCCACGGCGTAGGCGGCGGCTTCGGCGCGATTGCTCACGCCCAGTTTGGTCAGGATGCTGCTCACGTAGTTGCGCACCGTACCCTCCCCCAGGAACAGCGCCTGAGCAATTTCACGGTTGGTCTTCCCCTCTGAGACCAGCAGCAGCACGTGCTTTTCTTGTTGAGTCAGGTTGGCAAAAGCAGCAGCCTCTTCCTGTTTGACAACGCGGCGCACCTCCTGGAAGACGCGCTGGGTGACCGCAGGATCGAGCAACGCTTCACCGCGACTCACCGCTTCCAGGGCCTTGATCAGGTCCTCGCTGCCAATCTGCTTCAGCACATAGCCCGAAGCTCCCGCTCGAATGGCCGAAAAGAGCATCTCATCCTCGGCGTAAGAGGTCAGCATCACCACGCGGGTATCGGGTAACTTTTGAACAATCTGCTCGCAGGCTTCAATCCCGGAACTCCCAGGCAGGCGAATATCCATTAAGACAATGTCCGGCTGCAAATCCAGCGCCTTCTCCACTGCCTCTCGACCGCTGGCAGCCTCACCCACCACCACAAAATCCTTATGACGCTCCAGCAATGCCTTCAGACCCAGGCGTACCACTTCATGGTCATCCACAATCAACACTCGTTTTGGGGACATGGCTACCTCCGAATGACACGAAGGATGGAATGGCTTTCCAATGGGGCAAGTCCGTTTGTTTGTGTCTGCGCGTCCTTGCGGGAGACTCTTGTGGAAGATTTTTACCACAAGGCATTGAAATTCAGATGAAAACGGCCTCAGCCGGGCCAGCGCAGCCGCTCCCCTGGCAGACGATTCACAAACAGGATGCGGGTGATCTCCGCAGTCGCCCAGACGGCGCTGATCGAAGCGGTATCCACGTTCAAACGCTGAAAGGCGTCCAGCGGCAGGCCCAGGAAATGCGCCAGCGCCAGTTTGATAGGATCGGCGTGAAAGACGATGGCCAGCACCTCCTTCTCCCCGTGCTGATGGATCAGCTCCGTCAACGCCTGCACCACGCGTTGCTGCACCTCTGCAAAGCTCTCGCCGTTCGGGAAACGGACTGCGGAAGGCTGGTGCAGAATCTGCTTCCAGAGCCGCGTGCGTTGCAATTGCTTCCAGGAGCGGCCGGCCCAATCTCCCACGTTCACATCCGCCAGCGCCGGCAGCGGCTGCACGTTCAGGTTGTGCAGGCGGGCAATCGGCTCCGCCGTCTCCAGGGCACGCTCCAGCGGGCTGGAATAGATCGCTTTCAGCGGCGTCTCGCTCAGGATCCAGGCAAGCTGACGCGCCTGAGCGCGCCCGACCTCGTTGAGATGAATCCCCGGCAATTGTCCAGGCAGGCGAGAGCGCCGGCGGTAGTCATTTTCTCCATGACGGATCAGCAGCAACAGGCTCATTTCAGATTGCGTTTGATCTCCTCAATGCGAGAAGTGGGTAAATCGGGCATTTCCTGGGTGGTCTGAATGCCCAGCGCCTGACGCTGCGCAGCGCGCCAGCGATCCAGGCGTTGCTGAATTTCGGCCTCATAGCCCTCCGCGGAGGGACGATAAAAGTACGTGCCGAGCAACTCCTTTGGCAGGTACTGCTGGGGCACAAAATGCCCCTCGGCCTCATGGGGATAGCGATAGCCCTTGCCGTGACCGAGCGCTTCGCGATCCCGATGGCTATCCTTGAGATGATCCGGCACTTCCCCGGCGCCTTCCTGCTCGATGAGCGCCATGGCCTTGAAATAGGCCTGGGTGCTGTTGGACTTGGGAGCGGTGGCCAGATAGAGCGTGGCCTCCACCAGCGGGTAAATCCCTTCCGGCATACCGACATAATCGAAAGCCTGCGCCGCCGCGGCTGCCACCACCAGCCCCATCGGATCGGCCAGGCCGATGTCCTCCCCCGCCAGGATCAGCAGACGGCGCAGGATAAAGCGCGGGTCTTCACCCGCGTAGAGCATACGCGCCAGCCAGTAAAGAGCCGCATCCGGATCAGAGCCGCGCACCGACTTGATGAACGCCGAAATGGTGTCATAGTGGATGTCACCTTCTTTATCGTAAAGCACAGCGCGGCGCTGGATGGATTCCTGCGCGATCGCCAGCGTGATGTGGATCTTCCCTTCCGCATCGGGAGGCGTGGATTCGACGGCCAGCTCCAGCGCGTTCAGCAAATTGCGCGCGTCACCACCGGCCACATGGATCAGATGCGCCCGCGCCTCGGCATCCAGGATCACCTTTCGATCCCCGTAGCCGCGCTCCGCATCCTGCAGGGTGCGCTCCAGAATGCGCTCAAGCTGCTCCTCGGTCAGGGGATAGAGACGAAAAACGCGCGAACGCGAGACCAGCGCGCTGATCACCTCAAAATACGGGTTCTCCGTGGTGGCGCCGATGAAGATCACCGTGCCATCCTCCACGTGCGGCAGCAAAGCATCCTGTTGCGCCTTGTTCCAGCGATGCACTTCATCCACGAACAGGATCGTGCGCCGTCCATCCAGCCTGCGGCGCTCCCTGGCCTCCTGGATCACCTGTCGAAGCTCCGGTAACCCCGCCATCACCGCCGAAAGGGTGACAAAGGCGCTGCGGCTATGGGCGGCGATGATCTGCGCCAGCGTCGTCTTGCCGCTGCCGGGAGGCCCCCACAGGAGAATCGAAGAGAACAGACGGTCGCTTTCAATGGCGCGGCGCAGCAGCTTCCCCTCCCCCAGGATATGCTCCTGCCCGACGAATTCCTCCAAACGCCGCGGGCGCATACGCGCCGCCAGCGGCATCTCGCGGCGCATTCGCTCCTGAAGGGCGTGATCAAACAGATCGTTCATCTTCTTTCCAGCGTCGGAAAAACGCCGCCACTTCCTCGATCTTCAATCGGAACATTTCGCCGCTCTGGCGATTCTTCACTTCCACCTCCCCCTCCTTCAGGGCTCGTTCGCCGACCGTCAGCCGCCAGGGCAGACCCAGCAGATCGGCATCGGTAAATTTGACCCCGGCGCGCTCATTGCGGTCATCCAGGAGCACCTCCAGCCCGCTGTCCTCCAGCGCGGCGCTCAGTTCGGCAGCGGTTGCGGCGGTATCCAGCTCTTTGCCCGGCACATGGAGCAGGTAAACATCGAACGGCGCAACTACAGCCGGCCAGCGCAATCCCTGGGCATCGTGGTACACCTCCGCCAGGGCGCGCATCACGTTCTCCGCCAGCAGCTCGCCATCCACCTGGAGCGGCAAAACCTCCACCGCCTGCAACGGGCCCTCGCCGCAAGGGCAGAGATCGCCAGGCGCGGCCCAGATCAGGTCTGCCACCTCGCCGTCATAATCGCGGCCGTAATTCGTATTCTTCAGGTGATACCCCTCCTCGTTCGCCCCGGCCACCAGGTTCGGCGAAAGCGGGATCCAGGCATCCACAAGCACCCGTCCCTGCTTCAGGCCGAGCGGCGAAGCATAACCGGGCACCGCCCCCGCCGCACGAATTTCCGCCTCCGTCGCCGGGCGCACCTCCCCCACCAGCCTCTGGAGCTTGTGTGGATTAAGCATGGTATCCCCACGCACCACCACGAACACGAAGCCCCCATCGGCAACCCGTGTGAACATCAATGCCTTTGCCGTGCGCGAAGTGGGAATCTGAAGATACTGCGCCAGGCTCTCAATCGTATTGCATTGCGGCGTCCAGACCCGTTCCGGCGGCCGCGGCGCCTCATGGACAGGCAAGCGTCCGACCTCTGCTTCTTCACGAGGGGAAAAATACCCACAGCGCGGGCAATGCAATCCCTCCACCTTCCCGGCCGGGTAGCGTGCATAAACGTTCCCCTGCGCCGTCCGAAAGACGGGGAGGCCGAGTGCTGCGCCCCAGGCATCCTCCCCAGGGGAGCAAAGGCGCCGCAAACGTTCCGCCACTCGTTCCCCCAGCGGGCTGAGCTGGCCCTGCGGTGTAAAAAACGAGGCGCGAAACAGCAGCGCCTCCCCTTCGGTGCGCGCCAGGTTCGGCGCCTGACGCAGGGTCTGAATCCCGGCCTGGCGATACCTCACCCCGTCTTCTCCTGTGACGAGAGCGCCGCCTGCTTCTCCGCCATGATCAGCGTTTCGGTAGGAGTCAGTTCCGGCATGGGGCCGAAGTCAATCTCCACATGTTCCTCCATGCGAATCTGTCCACGCAGGAAGGCGCCCTCCTCGGTGATGAAAGCCGTTGTCACCACATCGCCCCAAACGCGGCCGGTGGCGCGAATTTCCAGCTTTTGGGTGGTGATATTGCCATACACCGCGCCGGCGACGATCACCGTATTCGCACGGATATTATCGCAAATCACCCGCCCACTTTCACCGACCACCAGCAGGCCGCGCAGCGCGATCTCGCCCTCGAAGGCGCCTTCGATGCGCACGCCACCGCTGCCGTTGATAGACCCCTGCCAGACGATCCCGGCGCCAAGCACCGAGGTCACGCGCTCTACCGGCTGAATGGCCGGTGGCGGGGCAGGCGTGGACCTGCGAAACAGGTTCATTCATTCCCTTCCTGGGGAGCGATTTGCACTCCCACAATGTTGAATCCGGAATCCACGTAGATCGTCTCGCCGGTGATGTGAGAGGCCAGGTCTGAAGCCAGAAAAACGGCGGTGTTGCCCACATCGTCTATGGTCACGTTCTCGCGCAGCGGTGCAACATCGGCGAAGTGCTTGTACATATCGCGAAAACCGCTGACCCCGGCCGCCGCCAGCGTGCGGATCGGGCCGGCAGAGATGGCATTGACGCGAATTTTCTGCGGGCCGAGATCGTAGGCCAGGTAGCGCGTGGCGGCTTCCAGCGCGGCTTTGGCCACCCCCATCACGTTATAGTGAGGCGCAACCTTCTCCGAGCCATAGTAGGTCATACACATCAGCGAAGCGCCGGGGCGCAGGACAGGCAGAAAGGCGCGAGCCAGCGCCACGAACGAGTACACGCTGACATCCATGGCGATACGGAAGCCCTCGCGACTCGTGTTGTAGAAAGGCCCGGTTAGCTCCTCGCGCAGGGCATAGGCAATCGAATGCACGAGGATATCCACCTGCCCGAATTCCTGCGCCGCCTTTTCGGCAATGCGAGCGATGTCCTCGTCTCTGGTCACGTCACACGGTTCGACGAACGTGCACCCGATTTGCTCGGCCAGCGGGCGCACGCGTCGCTCCAGGGCTTCGCCGGCGTAGCTCAAACCGATGCGCGCCCCTTCCCGATGCATGGCGCGGGTAATGCCCCAGGCAATGGAGCGATCATTCGCCACGCCAAAGATCAACGCCGTTTTTCCATCCAGAAGACCCATCTTTCTCTCCTGATTTTAGAATCTTTTTCTCACTCCGTGATACACGATGCCCGAACTGCACGGGCTTTCATTTTCCATCCCAGCGGGCAATAAAGCGCCAGGGGATGGATTTCCAGGGTTCCGCTACGCGGTTTAAACCCACGCGGGGCGCAGTGGTCACAAGTGCATCCGGGATAGCGACCCCTGCCTCGATCCATAACCCATGCGCGGGGGAACACAGGTCCACGCCGTTTTCGGCTCTGCCGATCCCCAGGGCCTGGGTGAGTTTGGCCGGGCCGAGCGTATCCCTGCCGTTGCGGCGGGCGCGAATGATCTCGATGCCTTCCTGGGGCAGGATGGCGCGGATCAGCACCGCGGCCGGAAAGCCTTCGGCCTCCGTGACCACATTCAGGCACCAGTGCATCCCGTAGGTAAAGTACACGTAGGCGTAGCCCGGCGGGCCGAACATCGGCGCGTTGCGCGGCGTGCGCCCGCGATGCGCGTGGCTACCCTGATCCTCAAATCCCACATAGGCCTCCGTTTCAAGGATAATCCCGCTCAGGCGTTCGCCATCCAGGATGCGTACCAGCCGCGCCCCTAAGAGTTCTCGCGCCACCACCAGCGTCGGACGGTCGTAGAAAGAACGCGGCAGGATCATGCTCGAAGCAGTTCACGGAAGCGCGGATCACGCTGCAGGGTGAGCCGTAATCCCTGTTCCAGTGAGATCGAAGGCCGATAATTTAATTTTTTCTGCGCCAGGCTCAAGTCGGCGACCATGCGCGCCACACCTGCAGAGACTTGAGAATTATACAGCACCTGCGGCTGGGTGCCGCTGACGCGCAAGACCAGCTCCACCAGCTCGCGCACGCTGGTTTCAACCCCGGAGCCGACGTTGATCACCAGGCCATTCACGCCTGGCGCAGTCGCAGCGGCGATCATGGCGCTCACCACATCATCCACGTACACATAATCACGCGTTTGGGAGCCGTCGCCATGGACCACCAGCGTACCATTGCGCAGCGCCTGACGTAAAAAATACGGGATGACCGGCGGATGGGAGGGGGGAAGGTGCTGCCCAGGGCCATAGGCGTTGAAGATGCGCAGGCAGACCGTCTCAATTCCCCAGAGTTCGCCGATCGTGCGCACATAGTACTCCGCCGCCAGCTTGGAAACGGCATAGGGAGAGCGAGGATTGGGGCGCATCTCCTCGCGCAGCGGTTGCTCAGCCTGTTCCCCATAGATCGCCCCGGAGGAAGCCAGGATCACCCGTCGCACGCCGACATCGCGCATCGCCTCCATCAGCGCCACCGTGCCGCCGACATTGACAGCATTGTACTCGCGCGGGTAGAGCACCGATTCGGGCACCGAAACGCGTGCCGCCAGGTGATAGACCACGTCCACCTCCTGAAGCAGCGTCCAGAGCCGGGGGCGGTCGTTGACATCGCCACGCGTGAAATGCACCTCCGGGGAGAGAGCTTTCGGGTCGCCCGTCGAAAGGTCATCCAGCCCGCGCACCAGATGCCCTTCGCGCACCAGAGCATTGGCCAGGGCAGACCCCAAAAAGCCGGCGGCGCCGGTGATCAGAAAATTCATCGCCCCTTTCCCCTACCCAACCGGTTCCTCGGATTTTGGTGGTTTCTTCTCCGTCGTTTCGACTTTGGGTGGAGCAGAGGGAACCGGTCCGGCGCTGCGCAGGTTCACCAGGCGTCGCAAAACATCGAACCAGAACGGCGCTCCCTGCATGGCTGCCAGGCCGCTGAGGAAGATGCCGATGATCTTCGAGAGCCATCCCCACGGATCGTCCATGCGGGGCAACGTGCTCAACAGGCGACATTCACCGCCGACCCACACGGCAGGATAAACCGGCTGCCCCCATTGCCAGCCGCACTGCTCATCCCCTGCCGGCGCTCTCACCGACCAGCCAACGGGAAGGCTCAGCATGTCCACGTATTGCCGCACCTGTTCCACCCCCATCGAGGGGTCTATGGCGCTCTGAGATGCTGCCTGCTGGGCAATCACCTGGCGCAGGGTGGGTTCACGCCAGAGTTGCCGGGCAATGGCTACCGTATCTACGTTGAAGAGCAGCGCCAGCCCCAGGCCGATGATCAGCGACCATTGCTGCGCACGGCGTTTGTAAGCACCGCTCAGGCGATCCATCGCGTCATTAAACCACTCCTCCAGTTGGGCGCGCCAGATCGTCAGGTTCAGCTCGCCTCGTTCCAGGGATGCTTCCAGGTTGGGAAATTTTTGCTCCAGCACGGCTGCAACTGCCGGGAAGGCTTGCCGTAAGTTTCGCAATCCTTCCCGGATGTCCTGCAAAGTTGGGAGGCCGCTCGCGCCGCTGGAGGGCTGGCCTGCGCTGAGAAGAATCTCTAACAAAGCAGCCGCAAAGCGTTGGGCGGGAATATACGAGGGGCGGCGCATCTCTCCCGGCTTTTTCCCCGGCGGCGAGATGGAGCGGATCAGCGGATGAGCATAAAAGCGCTCCACCAGGTCCTTGCTGCCGAGCATATTCAGCAATTGCTGCTCCAAAAACCGCGCCCGCCAGGAAAGAAACGCGCTGATCCACTCTTGAACCTGCATCGTTCCGATGCTCAAGACCAGCCAGGCGAACACCAGACCAATCGCTACCTCCAGGATGGCATCCAGGTACATGTTTCACCTCTGAACAAGCAGATTTGCCTGTGATTATACCCCAACAAGCCTTATCCCTCCTGCTGGCGGGAACGGTGCACCAGGTAAATGCCGATCAACGCCAGGGCCGAACCCGGCCACTAGAGCGGAGAGGGTAGCTCTTTCAGGAGCGGAATGGCCAGGAAGGTGGTCAGGATGGGTTGGACGATCAGCGTGGGCGAAACGATACTCGCTGGAAGGTGCCCCAGCACATAGCTGATCGAAACATAACCGATGATCTGGGAGACAATGGCCGTCGCCAGGAAGACCAGCCAGCTTTGCCAGGGATAACCGATGAGCGAATAGCCCAGCAGGCGATTGATCGCCAGCAAGCCGATGCTGGCAGCCACCCCTACCCAGAAAATGTACATGAGCGGACGATAGTGGTCGCGACCGCGTTGGGTGGTGAGCAGATAGGCCGCGTAAAACACGCCGGCGCCTGTGGCCAGCAAATCGCCCAGGCCAGGCAGGGGGTGGTGCAAAAAATCGTTGCCGATCAGGAGCACAGCCCCCAGCAAAGCCAGAGCCAGCCCGGTCCAGAAGCGCGGCGAAAGGCGCTCCTGGAAGATCAACCACGCTACCAGAGCGACCCACAGCGGCGCAGTGTTGCCCAGCAGCGTGGCATTCGATGCCGTTGTGTACTGAACCGAGGTGTTCCAAAGGGCAAAATCACAGGCCGTAAACAGACCACCCAGCAGGGGATAGTACCATCCATCCCCACGCGGCCGGCGCAATTCCTTCCGTCCGAAAAGGTACGTCCCCAACAGCAGAGTAAAAAAGAAGATACGATAGAAAGCAGTCACCGGGCCAGGAGCCTGCGCCCAACGCACGAACATCGCAGAAAGGCTGAGAGCCAGAACAACGGTCCCCAGCATCAGGTAAGGGAACACGCGCGTTTTCATGCGGAGAGCTTCTCCAAAAGTTGAGCAAGATGTTCCAGGATCCAGTCTGGTCGGATGGACAGCGGTTGCGCCGCTTCTGTCATCGAATGCGGTATCCAGATGGTGAACATTCCCACCCTGTGCGCGCCCAGGATGTCCACCTCCAGCAGATCGCCGACCATGGCCACTTCCTGGGGAGGGAATCCCCAGCGTTGCAGGGCAAGCTGGTAGGGAAGCGGATGGGGCTTGCGGTAGCCGCAGGCGGCGGAGGTCAACACGAAATCGAAAAAGGGGCGGAATCCCATACGGTCTACCAGATGTTGCACATCGCTATCTTCAGCCGCATTGGAAAGCAACCCCAGGCGGAAGCCTCTCTCCTGCAGCGACCGCAAGACTTCGGCGGCGCCTTCCACGGCCTGCCAGTTCGGCTGGGTGATGGAGAAAAACGCCGCCAGGGCCTGATCGATCAGCCAGGCAGGCGCCTGGGGAAGCAGCTCCTGCAAGAGATGCCGATAGCTATACTCACGATCATCCTCCTTCCGTTGCTGGTAGTAGCGCGTGCGCACCGCCTGCCAGCGGGTCAGGAAGCCGGCTTCGTCTGCGATCCATGCCTGGGAAGCCAGCACGCGGACAAGCGCGCGATCCGCCTGGTCCCGGATCGGCGGCCAGTCGGCGCGGGGTCGGATCAGCGTACCGCCCAGATCGAAAAGAAAAGCGCGCAACGCAGGCCTCATAAAACGCTCACGAACGGATTGTAGCGTTTCTCCTCCCCGACGGTCGTCTCTGGCCCGTGTCCGGGGAGCAAACGCGTGGAATCGGGCAGGGTGAAGATTTGCGTGAAAATGCTCTGTTTGAGTTGCTCCCAGCTCCCACCCGGCAGATCCGTGCGGCCAACTGAAGCGGCAAAGATAAGATCGCCGCAAAAGCACACTGCCGCCTCGGCACAGTAGAAAACACAATGCCCTGGGGTATGTCCAGGCGTATGGCGGACTTCCAGCGTGATCTTCCCCAAATGGAACCGCTGACCATGGAACAGCTCCACGGTCGGCTCCGGGCCGACATCCTCCAGCGGGATGCCGAAAAGACTGGCGCCGCCGCGCACCTTCCACAGCGGATAATCCGCCGCATGGAAAGCGACAATCGGCAGCGGGTTGAGCGCATCGGCAATCGCCGCGGCGCCGCCGATGTGGTCGAAGTGGGCGTGGGTGTACCAGAGATGGGCAATGCGCCAGCCACGGGCTTGCGCCGCCCGCAGAATGCGCTCCCCATCCCAGGCCGGGTCAATCACTGCCGCCTCCCCGCTTTCGCTATCCGCGATCAGGTAGGCGTTCGTTTGCACGGGGCCCAAGACAAAAGAGACAATTTCCAGCATGGCTATTCGATGCGCAATCTCAAGCTCAGAAAAAGAGTGAACAAAACGCCTGCCAGGCTGACCAGGTAGATCGCCTCCGGGCGGTACGTATAGAGCAAGCCGGCCAGCGGCGGGGCTATCACCAGAGGGATCGAGTTGACAGTCTCAATCACGCCATACGCCAGCCCCATTTGAGCTTCATGGACGATCGCACGCGTGCGCGCGCTCAACAGGATGCGGCTCACCCGATACCCGCCGAGCAAGAAGAACCCCAGCCCGTACCAGAACAGATTATCTCCCCGCCAGAGGAGGAAGGCAAACAGAGCGACTGCGCTCTGCGTCAGCAAAAGGCCAACGTGGGGCGCCAGGTGTCCCAATCCCAGGCTTAAGACCGTATTCCCCAAACTGTTCAACGTGCTCAGGAGGCCGATGGAGGTCAGAGGAAGGCCACGGCGTTCGGTGAGAAAGTTCGGAGTGAGCGGCTGAGGCAGGTAGGTGAAAAACATGATCAGAAAAGAAAGCAGGAGCAGACGGGTGTAGCGATCGTTTCCCCAGAGTGGGGAGGGTGGATCTCCATCCTTTTCAGAGGCCGGCTGCTCTCGCAAGAAGAAGATGAGCAGCGTCGAAAAAGCAAAGATGACGGCAGCCACAACATACACCGAATGCAGACCAAACCTTGAGCCGATCCAGCCACCGAGCAGGGGGCCGACGAACGCTCCGCTATTGTAAAACGCTGAGATCAGCGTCATTGCCCGCCCAGGGGTCAACCTGCCGCGAGCGGCGGTGACATAGCTATTCAGCGGAGCAACCACGAAAGCGGTAAAGCCATAGAGCACCAGGCCAGCAGCAAACAGCACGAGGTGGCGCGCCAGGGCCATGAGAATGCCGGCCAGTAACCCCAGCGTCCAGGAAGCCCATAACAGAGACCTGGCCCCTATCCGATCCGCGAGGTGGCCGGCAGGGATATGGGCCAGCGACATGGCGGCTCCGGAGACGCCGAGAATGGAGCCGATCAGCAGGGAGGAAGCGCCCAATTCGCGCAGGTAGATCGGGGCAAAAATGAGGAACATCCCCTCCCCCAGACCCCAGGCCATCAACGAAACAGCGATGAGAAACAGTGCAGGCGTCATAGCGACGCCATTTTACCGCATTCCTACAGGGAAAGGAACAGGCTGATCATCAGCAATCCCAGCAGGATCGCAGCCCAGAGGCGCACTTCTCTATCCAGTGCCAGGGTCTGCCAGGAGAATGGAGTTCGGGGTTGCGTGAGGGGAAAGAAGATCGCCCGCCCCTCCAGCAAGGCCTGGCGGAATACCTCGATATTCGCTGGACGCTGATCGGGGTGCAACGCCATCGCCCACAGAATCGCCTGCTCGGTGCGGCTGCTGAGAGCAGGATTGATGGCGCGGGGAGGCTTCAAACTCTGAGGCTCCAGGAATCGCCGGCGGGCATCGGCTGGGGGTTCGTTGGTCAACAGATGATATAATGCGGCGCCAAGAGCGTAAATATCCGCCCGCGCGTCGGTATGCATATCCTCACCCCCATATTGCTCCAGAGGCGTGTACGAGAGTGTTCCCTGACCCTGGATGATGGTGATGGTCACTTCTTCCGGCGCCAGCACTTTCGCCAGCCCGAAATCCACCAGTTTGATCAGCCCGTTGGGCATTAACTTGATATTCGATGGCTTAATATCTCGATGGATAATCGGCGGTTCCTGGCCATGCAGGTAAGCCAGCGCATCTATGATTTGCGCTGCCCATCCCAGTACCTGGGCTTCGCTGAGGAACTGCCTCTGGCGCCTCGCTTCCTGGATCACGGTGCGCAGGTCTTTCCCAGGTACATAATCCATCACCAGATAATCGCGATGATCGGTGGAGAAATAGTCAGAAACTTTAGGCAGGTTGGGATGGTCGAGTCGCGCCAGGATCGAGGCTTCGCGAAAGAACTGCTCGCGCGCCTGGGCCAGCACTCTGGGAGGCAGAGAGGGATCGTATTCCACTTCCTTCAGTGCGCAGAGTCGCCCCGCCAGGCGCAGGTCATCGGCCAGGTAAACATTCCCCATGCCTCCCTGTCCGATGATCTGGCGAATGCGGTAACGTCCGCGCAGAACTTTTCCTTCCTCCAGCGGAACGGGCATCCTCTCTTCTCCTCTCGACTTGCGCGTTTTCTGCTATTATTATATCCCATCCCCTTTCAGGCGCCGGGCAAGTTGCTCTTTGGCGCTCGAGGCCGTTATCCTCATCCACAGGTGGATATATGAGCCAACCTCCCTCTGATGCCCCGGTTCTCATTGCACAGGAAGGGCCGTTAAACGGTCAGCGCTGGGTGATAGATCGCTCGTTGCTGATCGGGCGCGAGCTCTCGTGCGATATCCTCATCCCGGATCGCCAGGTATCACGGCTGCACGCTCGATTGACTCCCAGCCGCGAGGGGGTCATCCTGGAGGACCTGGGCAGCAAGAATGGTACCTATCACAATGCTCAGGAAGTCAAAACGCCGGTGATCTTGCAGGATGGAGATTTGATCCAGATCGCTCTCGCCCAGCAGTTTCTTTTTCTCACCTCTGATGCCACCCTGCCGCTGGAAGCAGGATCAGCGCGGGGGCGCCTGTTCATGGATCAGAATACACGTCGGGTCTGGATCAACCAGAAAGCGCTGGAGCCTCCCCTCTCTCCCCAGCAATTCCGCCTGCTCTGGTATCTATACGAAAGGCAGGGTGAAATCGTCACCCGTCAGGAACTGATCCTGGCCGTCTGGGGAGAACACGCGCTGGAAGTCAGCGATCAGGCACTGGATGCACTGCTGCGCCGCGTCCGCGATCGTCTGGCGATGTTAGACCCAACGCACGCTTATATCAAGACGGTGCGCGGGCATGGCATACAGCTCGATAACCCCCCCACTTAAACTGCGCCTGTTGGAAAAAAAGTCGGACACAGACGATCTCGTCCTGGCCGGCTCGATTTTTTCAGGGTGGCCCAAGCAAAATTCCATTGGGACGAATGATAAACGTCCACTTATCGGTGTTGTTGAAGCACAACCCACCCTGGCTCAGGCTGTACTTGCGATCTTTGAGGGTGACATAGGCAAAAGCACTGTAACAGCCTAAAGGCAGGCGATTCGTCGAAATCGTGGCCCCTTTCGGCAGGTTAAACCCCACATAACCACATTCGCCGAAGGGAGTGGGCGCCAGCCAGAGCGATAAAATGACATCGCCTCCGCTCTGGTTACTGATCACGATGGTTTTGGGGAAAATGCCGGCGGGGTTCGAGGAAAGGGGTTTATCGCAGCTCCCAGCCGCAACGGTCGCCGTAAAAGTGGGCGCCGGGGATTCGGTGGGGGCCAGAGTAGGCGAAGGGGAGGGCGTTGGGGAAGGAGAGGGGGTTTCAGTCGGATGCGGCGTGGAAGTGGGAAGCGCAGCCATTGTTTGGGCGGCCATGGTCATCGCCAGTGCTACTGCCGTATTCTGCGCCTGCGCCAGGTCAGGCGTTGGAGCCGCATTGCCACCAGGGGCGCAGGCCCCCAGGAAAAGAACAACAGAGAGCAGGAAGAAAAGCGTTCGTTTCATAGCACCTCAGTCAATTTTGGTAGTGATGACGCCAATGTTGATGAAGATTTCCCACTGCCCCTGCGAAGTGATACAAAAATCTCCCGATCCGGATCCCTTTTGCTTTTTCGTGGTGATGTAAGCAAAGGCGTAATAACAGCCGAGCGGGATGTTCAGGGTCAGCGTGCCACCTTTTGGCATCGGTGAAACGGGGATGAAGCCGCATTCACCCACGTTCGAGCGATAGAGATAGAGCGACCAGCTATCTACGGTGCCATTCGCCTGATTGCGCACAATCACCGTCGTTTTCGGCCCTGGTGGGTGGGAGAGGATTTTATTACACGGATCTCCACCGCTGGCCTGGGGTGTGTTGGTGGGCAAGATGGCCGTCGGGATGGCCGGGGTGGGCGTTTCGGTGGGCGTGGGAACAGGGGTATTGGTGGGAACAGGAGTACTGGTAGGCATGGCAGCCAGCGTCTGGGCAGCCATGGTTAGCGCCATCGAAACGGCTGTTGCCTGAATCGCCGCCGGGTTGACCGTTGGCGTGGCCTGCGGCCCACAACTGGTCAGGAGTAAGGCCACGATCAGGAAAGGGAACAGAAATCGCTGAAAACGGATTTTCATCTTGACCTCCCTGAGGAACGACACAATTTCTCTGTCGCTCTCAGGGAATTCCTCTTGCCGCGCTATGCCTGTGAAAGACAGAGATGCCTGACAAAGAAGAACCGGGGAGATTTTCTCCCCGTCGCGCTTTGCAACCTCCAGCTATATTCTGCTTTCAACCAGCGTGAGCCAAAAGGATGGCCAGGAAATGCGCCTGACGGAGGCGGCGGAATCCCTGGCAATCCCATTGGCTACAGAAAAAGTCCGTTTATTTGCTCTGGTTGGCAATGCTCAAAAATTGCTCGACAATGTTGCGGATAATTCGCTCTGGGGCGGCCCCAACCTGACGATGCAAGACTTTGCCTTTAGCAATGAACAAAAGGGTGGGAATGCCCTGCACCCCATATCTCATCGCCCATTCAGGGTTTTCGTCGGTGTTCACTTTGGCGACGATGAGTTTGCCGGCGTATTCCCTGGCAATCTTTTCCAGGGTCGGCGCGATTACCTTGCAAGGGCCGCACCATGGCGCCCAGAAATCTACAATGACCGGTAATTCCGATTTGAGTACCGTCTTCTCAAATGCTGCGTCGGTAACATGGATGGGTTTGTTGATCATGCTTTTCCTTCCTGAGAGGGGGATTCATTTGGAGAAAAAATGCGATAGGTGGAGTGAATGCGGGCTGTTTTGCCCAGCATGATACCCACAGAACAATACTTTTCCTCGGAAAGTCGAATCGCCTGCTCTACATCTTTGGGGGTCAGATTTTCGCCCCAGAGCAGGTACTCGACTTCGATCTCGGTATAGACCTGCGGGTAGGTCTCGGCGCGCACCCCGCGCACCCGCAGGCGGAAATCGGTCAGTTGCAGGCGCTTTTTCTGCAGAATGTAGACGATGTCCATGCCCGTACAGCCAGCCAGCGCAACCAGCGCCAGTTCCATCGGGCCGATCCCTGGCTTGCCATCCAGCGTTCCCATCTGCACTTCACCACCGGCCGCGTTGCGCCCGATGAAGACCATACCGCCTTTCCATTCCGCAGTCACTTCTTTGACTTCAGGCATATAGAATCCTCAATCAGTCACTAGGAATCAGGATTTTATCCCACAGGGATTTGATTTTACCACAATGATCTGGCCGGCGGTCACTTCCAGCCAGCATAGCGAGCGAAGAGCTCGGCATTGTAAATCGAACCGCCGGCTGCGCCGCGCAAGGTGTTATGCGAGAGGACGACAAACTTCAGATGGAACAGTGGATCGGGGCGCACGCGTCCAACAACGGTGCTCATCCCCCGGCCGCTCATGCGGTCGAGATAGGGCTGTGGCCGATCCGCTTCGCGGCGCACGATGATCGGCGGTTGAGGCGCAGAGGGGAGATCGCGTGCCAGGGGCGGCGCCTGATACTGTTCCAGGATGGCACTGGCGATCTCCGCCTCCACTTCCTGCTCCAGCTCAACGCTCACGCATACGGTATGCCCCTCCCGCACCGGCACCCGATTGGTATGTGCAGAGAGGCGAAGGGGGGCGCTCAGGATGGTATCCCTCTCCAGCCTGCCGAGCATTTTGCGCGGTTCACTTTCAACCTTTGCCTCCTCACCGGGGATATACGGGATCAGATTGTCGAGAATGTCCAGCGAGGCGACTCCGGGATACCCGGCCCCGGAGAGCGCCTGCATCGAAACAACGAAGGCCCGGCGCACACCCAAGGCCTGATCCAGCGCCTTCAAGGCGACCGTCAGACCGCTGCTGGTGCAGTTTGGATTGGTCAGGATCGCTCCTTCCCAGCCACGATTCCGACGCTGCACCTCGATCAGGGCAATGTGCCCGGCGTTGACTTCAGGCATCAGGAGGGGTACATCCGTCTCCATGCGAAAGGCGGAAGCGTTGGAGCATACGATCTTGCCTGCCCTGGCGAATTCCGGCTCCAACATGCGAGCCTGATCGGCTGGCAGGGCAGAGAAGACGATCTGCGCTGCCGCCATTTTTTCGGGCAACGGGTCGAGCAGGCGCATTCCCGCGATCGCTTCGGGCAACGGCTCCGCAAGCAACCAGTGAACAGCTTCGGCATATGACTTTCCAACCGAACGCTCCGAAGCCGCCACGGCGACGATTTCAAACCAGGGGTGATCGGCCAGCAGGGCTACAAAACGCTGCCCGACCATACCGGTCGCTCCCAAAACAGCAACAGGGATTTTCATGGAACCACCTCCTTCCGAGAAATGCGGATAACCAGACAACACGAACACGCTCCCCACGGCTACGCGGCCCCATGGTCAACGATCAACCGATGGATCGCACGCACGGCGCGTTCTGTATCTTCCTGCGCGACGACCAGACTGATCGAGACATCCGACGAACCGTGAGCGATTGCCCAGACGTTGATATTCTCATTCCCCAAAGCGCTGAAAATCTTACCCGCCACGCCCGGCGTCTCGCGCATCCCCTGCCCTACGACAGTGATGATAGCGATCTCCTCGCTGGCCCAAACGCGATCTATATCGCCTCGATTCAGTTCGAGCGTGAAAGCCTGCTGCAAAGCCCTGATCACTTCTTTGTGGGCAGTAGAAGGGATGGAGAAACAGATGGATTGTTCCGAGGAGGCCTGGGTGATGAAGGGGACGCTGGTACCGGTTGAGGCGACTGCGCCGAAAGCGCGGGCGGCGACGCCGGGCACGCCCAGCATACCGCGCCCCTCAATGGTCACCAGACGCTGCCCGCGAATCGCCGTCACGGCGCGCAGCGCCTGACCATTCGTCTCAACTCTTTCGGGCACGACGCGTGTACCTGGATGATCGGGGTTGAAGGTGTTGCAAATGCGCAGCCCGATGCCGGCCTCGATGACCGGGCGCACCGTCTTGGGATGCACGACTTTGGCCCCATAGTAAGCCAGCTCGGAAAGCTCTCGATAGGAGATTTCCGCCAGGGTGCGCGCCTCGGGAACGAGGCGTGGATCGGCGGTCATGACGCCATCCACATCGGTATAAATCCAGACCTCTTGAGCCGGCAAGACGGCGCCGAGGATGGCGGCAGAATAATCCGAGCCGCCGCGCCCCAACGTTGTGACGACGCCCTGGGGGGTCGCACCGATGAACCCTGTCACAACCGGAATGCGTCCCGCCTGCAGGAGAGGCCAGAGAACGGCACGGGCACGCCCGGTTGTAGCTGTAAAGTCGGGATGGGCATTTTGAAAGCGATCGTCGGTGAGAATAAGCTGGCTGGCTTCGATGGCATGGGTGGCAAGTCCCTGCGCCCGGCAGGCGGCCGAAAGCAGCCGCACACTCATACGCTCTCCCAGGGAAGCGATGGCATCCAGGGCGCGCGGCGTGGCCTCTCCCAGAACTGCAATCGCCTGGCTCAACTGGCTGAAATTCCCGATCAACTGCTGGATTTCTTCCATTACCGGGGCGCGTAGATCGTCGGGGAGCAACGCCTCGGCAATGCTCTGGTGGCGGGTGCGCAGTTCTGCTTCCGCCGCTTCCAGATGGCTGGCTTCCCCCGTCTTCGCCGCCCGATTCGCTTCGCGAAGCAGCAAATCGGTGATACCGGAGAGCGCAGAGGTGACTACGACCAGATGGGGCCATTCCCTTGAAAGTCTGGAGATGATCTGTACCGCCTTGCCCATGGCCTCCACGCTGCCGACCGACGTTCCACCGAATTTGATAATCAGCGTATCTTGGGACATATTGCACCTCCTGGAAAAAATTAGCCCCGCCAAAGCGGGGCCGTATGCCAAAGGCCGAATTGCTCCACTAACCAGCCATGCCCCGCGCGGTTGGGCCGGGGAAAGTCATGGTAGTGGTCATGGAGCACAGGGTGAACATGTTGGGCGGGGTTATATCACGGAGGGGAAGAAGTGTCAAGGTTTTGCAAGGTCAGCGGTCTGACGGGCTGGAAAGCCCCTACAGCTCTCCACCGTCCAGCGTCCAAAAAAAAGAGCCGCGGTCTCCCGCGGCTCTCACGCGCTGCAGTGCGGATTATTTCGCTTTGACGGTGATGGTCTTCGGGCGCACCTCTTCGGCCTTGGGCAGAGTGATGGTCAGGATACCATTCTCGAACTCGGCCTTGGCCTTGTCTGCGACCACCGCTGTCGGCAGGACAATGCTGCGTTCAAAAGCGCCCCAGCGATGTTCGCGGATGTGGTAGCTGCGACCCTTCTGCTCTTCCTCCTGCTTGATTTCACCCTTGATGGTCAGCACATCGCCGGTCACGCTGATTTGCACATCATCCGCTTTGACACCCGGCAGGGCCGCCTTCACCACGACTTCGCTATCCGTCTGATACATATCAATCGCAGGCACCTGCCCTGCAAAGGTCACGCCGAACGGGCGCTCAAAGACCTCATCAATCATCCGATCCATCATTTCGCGCAGTGTGAGCATTTCGCGGAAGGGCTCCCAGCGAATCAGGTTGGTCATATGCCATCTCCTGAGCAAAGGATTTCAACATCGTTTTCGCCTTCTAAATTACAGAGAAGGTGTAAGAAAAACGCAAGAGAGATATAAATATTCTGTCAGAAGGCCATCCTGGGTTGCTCTACTACCTTGCGAGCCGCTGCAGGCGGCGAAGCAATCCCCATATCGGCCAGGAGATTGCTTCGCTACGCTCGCAATGACCAGAGACAGAGAGTTTTTTCATTGCTTAGGGGAGGTGGTTACCATGAACGAGCTCGCCTGCGCTCAGACCTTGCCGCTCAGGATCGCTTGCTTGACCTCCGCAATCGCTTTGGTGATCTGAATCTCCCGCGGACAGGCCTCGGTGCAGTTGAAGGCTGTGCGGCAGCGCCAGACGCCCATTTCCTCGGCCAGGATTTGCAGGCGTTCGGCGGTAGCCGTATCGCGAGAATCGAAAATGAAGCGGTGCGCGTTGACAATCGCCGCCGGGCCGTAGTACCGATCGTTGGCCCAGAAGGAAGGGCAGGAAGTCGTGCAGCAGCCGCAGAGGATGCATTTGGTCGTGTCATCGAAGCGCAGACGCTCCTCGGGCGATTGCAAACGTTCGCGCCCATCCTCGGGGACTGGCAGATCCGAGATGAAATAGGGCATGACGCGGCGGTAGTGATCAAAGAAGGGTTTCATATCCACGATCAGGTCTTTGATCTTCGGCAGGCCGAGGAGAGGTTCGACCGTAATCTGATCGCCCACATCGCGCACCAGCGTCTTACAGGCCAGACGGTTCATGCCGTTAATGCGCATGGCATCGGAGCCACAGATACCATGGCCGCAAGAGCGACGAAAGCTCAGGCTCCCATCCTGTTCGCCCTTGATCTTCTCCAACAGGTCCAGCACGCGATCGGTTTCTTCTGCCTCTACCTGGAAAGTCTGGTAAGAAGGTTGGGCATCCTTTTCCGGGTTATAGCGCAAGATTTTAACTGTGACCAGCATGGGAACCTCCTAATAGGTGCGCTCCTTCGGTTGATATTTGGTGATCACAACAGGCTTGTAATCCAGGCGCGTTTCGCCCTTCTCATCCATCCAGACCAGGGTGTGCTTGAGCCAGTTCTGATCATCACGTTTGGGATAGTCTTCGCGGGCGTGGGCGCCGCGGCTTTCCTTGCGTGCCAGCGCCGAGATCGTGGTCACCTCCGCCAGATCGAGCAGATTGCTCAGCTCCCAGGCGTTCATCAGCTCGAGGTTGAAGATTTTGCCTGTATCGGAAACGCGGACATGGCGCATACGCTCCTTCAGCTCGCGAATTTTGTTCAGGGCATGGGTCATGCCCTCCTCGGTGCGGAAGACGCCCATATTCTCAAACATTTCATGGCGCATCTCTTGAGCGATGTGGAAGGCATTTTCGCTTCCATCTGCGGTGCGGAAGCGCTCTAACTGGGCGCGGGCATAATCAGTTGGATCTGCGGGCAACGGCTGGAAGGAGGCGCCTTTTGCGAATTCAGCCGCATGCAGCCCTGCCTGCTTGCCAAAGACCACCAGGTCGAGCAGGGAATTTGTCCCCAGGCGATTGGCGCCATGTACAGAAACGCAGGCGCACTCACCGGCGGCATACAGGCCGGGCACAATCGTATTCTTTGCATCAGAGATCACCTCGCCGTACATCGTCGTTGGAATGCCGCCCATGGCATAATGCGCAGTGGGCTGGATGGGCATGGGCTGGGTGACCGGATCCACGCCCAGATAGGTACGGCAGAAATCTATGATGTCCGGGAGTTTTTTCAAGATCTGCTCTCCGGTCACGCGATAGGGCGTGCCATCGGGGTTGGTGCGCCCATCCAGTTCGGCATATTTATTGACCGTTTCCGGCCGCACGTCGAGGTAGACGTAATTCTTGCCGTTGACGCCGCGCCCCTCGCGAATTTCCAGATAAATGGCCCGGCTGACCACATCGCGCGAGGCCAGGTCTTTGACGCGAGGCGCATATTTTTCCATGAAGCGCTCGCCCTTCCCATTGATGAGCACACCGCCTTCCCCGCGCACCCCTTCCGTGATCAGGATACCAAGCTTGTAGATGCCGGTCGGATGGAACTGGAAGAATTCCATGTCCTCCAGCGGCAAACCATGGCGCAGCACCATGGCCGGGCCGTCGCCGGTGAAGGAATAGGCGTTGGAAGTCACCTCCCAAATGCGCCCATGGCCACCGGTTGCAAAGATCACCGCTTTGGCATGGAAAACATGAAGCTCACCGGTGGCCAGCTCCACAGCCACCACGCCGGCAGCCTGCCCGTTTACCATGATCAGGTCTACTGCCTGGAATTCATCAAAAAAGACGACGTTATTCTTGATGCACTGCTGGTACAGGGTTTGCAGGATCATGTGCCCGGTGCGGTCGGCTGCATGGCAGGCACGGCGTACCGGTTTGCCGGTGATGTTGTTGGTATGCCCGCCGAAGGGTCGCTGCATGATCCGTCCATCGGGCGTGCGGTCGAAGGGCAACCCCATATGTTCCAGCTCATAGACAATGCCTGGGGCCTCATTGCACATGAACTCAATCGCATCCTGATCGCCCAGATAGTCTGAGCCCTTGACGGTATCAAAGGTATGCCACTCCGGGTGATCCTCTTCCAGGTTTCCCAAGGCAGCCCCGATCCCTCCCTGCGCAGTGCCGGTATGGGAACGGGTGGGATACAGTTTACTGATGACGGCAGTTTTTGCTTTACGCGAGGCATAGAGCGCAGCCATCAGGCCGGCTCCTCCTGCCCCGACCACCACTACTTCGTATTGATGCACCTGGGTCATATGCTACCTCCCTATGAAGACGGCATGCGCACCCCGCCAATAATTGCGAAGGCGCCGATCAGCGAAATCACCAACCAGAAAACCAACAGCCCCCAGGAAACCCCAATCCGCGCCTTTTCGCTGTGGATATAATCCATCAAGACCTGGCGCAGGCCGTTCACACCGTGAGCAAAAGCAAAAGCGAGCAGGAAAAAGTCATATACGCGCCATCCCCAAAAGGCCCAACGCATCTGCACATAATTCAGGTCAATGTGATGCACTCCCGCCAGCACATCTTGCAGGATCATGTGGAACCAGGCCAGGGGAATGAGGACAATGGCGGTATAACGCATCCACTTCCAGGCGATCACTTCGTAATTGGGTTTGATTTTTACCGAACGTCGACCGCTCATGTTTCCTCCTGATTTAACCACCGAAGAAGCCAAAACCATACTTGAGCAACTTATACCCCATGATCGATGCGGCCGGTAACCAGAGCACAATGGCGACGATCAGGGTCAGGAGTACCGATTTGCGCTCGTCGTGGATCTCCCACCACTCGGGTTTCCACAGGTCAAAAATGGTGATGCGCAAGCCATTCACGCCATGGTAGATCAGCGAAAACACCAGCAGGATTTCTCCCACCATGAACAATGGATTGCGATAGATGACAATCCATTGTTCATAGAGTTGCGGGGCGAAGTAGACAAAGGACGTATCCACGATATGGATGGTCAGGAAAAGTAATGTTCCCAGGCCAGTGATGCGATGAAGCAAAAAAGCCCAGTGGCCCGCTCTTCCTTTGTACCGCACATAACCGGAAAAGGCAGTTTTGAGCGAAGACATACGACCTCCTCAAGCAAGATAAAGTGAGAGAGGCATCAGGCCCCTCCCCCCACTCAATCGTCCATGTGCTCAATCACAGCCGTAGCGAACTCTGAACACTTGACCTCTTTCGCACCCTCCATCAGGCGGGCGAAGTCATAAGTGACCGTGCGGGCTGCGATAGCGCCTTCCATCCCTTTGATGATCAAATCAGCCGCCTCGTGCCAACCCATGTAACGGAACATCATCTCGCCAGAAAGGATGACCGAGCCAGGGTTGACTTTATCCAGATCGGCATACTTGGGCGCCGTACCGTGGGTAGCCTCAAAGACGGCGTGACCGGTATCATAGTTGATATTCGCGCCCGGAGCAATCCCAATACCACCTACCTGGGCAGCCAGCGCATCGGAGAGGTAATCTCCGTTGAGGTTGAGGGTAGCAATCACATCGAAGTCACGGGGGCGAATGAGCACATGTTGCAGCGTGACATCCGCAATCGTATCCCTGATCAGCAGCTTGCTCTTCCATTTCCCATCCCCGTGCGTTGGCCAGAGCGCCAGCGCCTCTTCGACCTCGCGCATCACGGCCTGCTGCTGTTCCTGGGACATCATCCCAAAGCCCGGCTCAATCATGCGCGCATTTTCCTCAACACTCAGGGAGGGATTGTTCTCCTTATTACTCAAAATCCACGATTCGCGCTCCGTAACGATCTCGTTGCGGAATTCACGCCTGGCCAGCGCATAGCCCCAGTCACGGAAAGCGCCTTCGGTGAACTTCATAATGTTGCCCTTGTGCACCATGGTCACACTGCGACGCTTGTTCGCCAGCGCCCAACGAATGGCGGCGCGTACCAGCCGTTCAGTGCCCTCCACAGAGACCGGTTTCACACCGAAGCCGGCGGTCATCGGGAAGCGAATTTTGGCATACTCTTTGGGGAAATGCTCCTGAAGCAGGCGACGGAAACGCTCCGCTTCTTCTGTGCCATGCTGGAATTCGATCCCGGTATAGATGTCCTCCGTATTTTCACGGAAGATCACCATGTCCACATATTCCGGATGCTTTACCGGCGAAGGCACACCCTGGAAATAGCGCACCGGGCGCTGGCAGACATAGAGATCGAGCTGTTTGCGCAAAGCCACGTTCAGCGAGCGGATGCCACCGCCAATGGGCGTTGTCAGGGGGCCTTTAATCCCAACCAGGAACTCAGAGAAAGCCTCGACCGTCTCCTCGGGCAGCCAGGTGCCGAAAAGTTTGAACGATTTTTCCCCGGCGTAGACTTCCATCCAGTGCACCTTGCGCCGCCCGCCATAGGCCTTCTGGACAGCGGCATCAAAGACACGCACCGAGGCGCGCCAAATGTCGCGCCCCGTTCCATCTCCCTCGATGAACGGCAAAATCGGGTGATCGGGAACCTGCAATTTGCCATCCCGAAAGATAATTTTCTCTCCTTCTGGGGGTACTTGAATGATCTTATAGGCCATTTTCCTCTCTCCACAAAACATTATAACATTTGCGCCCGTGTCCAGGTAGTGATGTTTGTCACAGCAGGCAGAATCGTAAAGCATGTTTCAAACCACCCGTTTACGCACCTCGGCGCTCAGGAAATCCATCAGCCAGACAACGATCACAATCGCCCACAGCGCCGTGCCGGCCTGATTGTATTCAAAGCCATTAATGCGCTGGCTCAGGTAAAAGCCAATTCCCCCGCCACCAACATAACCGATGATGGTGGAAATGCGCACGTTAATATCCCAGTGATAAATGATGAAGGAAATAAAATCCGGCACGATCTGGGGAACCACCGCGTAGCGGACGGTTTGCAGGCGATTGGCGCCACAGGCCTGGAGCGCTTCCAGCGGCCCCGGATCAATGTTCTCGACCACTTCGGAAAAGAGTTTTCCCAGCGAAGCAATGGTCACCACCGTCAGGGCTAGCACACCCGCAAACGGCCCGTACCCCAACCAGAAGGCGAAAATGGTCGCCATGACCAGGGGATCGTAGGCACGGATGATGTTGAAGAAGGAACGGCTCAGATAATAGACACCACTTCCGAGGCATCCCCGGCGGGTGATATTGCTGGCAGCCAGGAAGCTAAGCGGTGCGGCGATCAACGTGGCAATCGTTGTGGAAAGCAAGGCCATGAAGATGGTGACAAACATCTCACGGGCTACATCTTGCAGCGCCTGACTGGGCTTCAACCCTCCCACTGGGCGCTGAATTTCTGCTTCCAGGCGGGCGGATTTCCCGTCCTGTGTGGTTAAGATCGGGCGCGCCTGCAACGTGGCAGTGAACGCGCCCTGTGCATCCGTCCGAACGCGCACGGCATTGAGTGTACGCCCATCTGGCAAGAGCCAGCGCACAAGGATCTCACTGGAGGCCGGTAATTCTTTTCCCATCAGCGTAAACGTCTCGCCCGGCGCAGCACATCCCACCGAGGGCAGCAGACGCGGTCCATTGGTGGGAGGCACACCCTGCGGCGCAGAGCCACAAGGCACAGGAAAGTCTACGCCGATAACAAAAGTTTCCACTTCGTGGGTGAAAAGGTCGGGGGTCAGAAAGGCTCGAACCAGCGTTGCCCCTTTGGGGAGATCCCGCAGCAACCGTGGCAGGTCTATTTCCGTCGCTCGCCAGGAAAAGCCCAACGCCACAATGACCAGAGCGATCAACAAAGCGCTGCGAGTGATGCGTTGAAGTGCTGGCATTGTTTGCATCTCACACCAACCTCTCGCGAATGCGTGCGCTGAGAACATCCAGCGCGATGACGATTACGGCAATCGTGATAAACACGGCACTCACCCCACGCATATCATTGATGCGGATCAGCTCCACCAGCAAGTAGCCGATCCCTCCCCCTCCGACCAGGCCGATGATCGTAGCCGAACGCACGTTAATATCCCAACGATAAATGGTGAAAGCGACAAAAGGTGAGATGATTTGCGGGATCACCGCGTAACGCACCACCTGTGCCCAATTCGCACCGGTTGCTCGAATGGCCTCAATGGGGCCGGGGTCAATGCTCTCAAGCACATCTGCATATAACTTGCCAAGCGCAGCGATGGAGTGCAATGCCAATGCCAGTACACCGGCAAACGGCCCCAGACCAACGATCACCACAAAGATCAGGGCCAGGATCAAAGATTCAATGGAACGAAGCACGTTCAAGAAAGTGCGTACCGCGAAATAAATCGCCAACGTCACGGGATGTCCCCCCATCAGGTTGCGCGCGGCCAGGAAGCTAATCGGAATCGCGAAGAGAGAGGCCAGCACAGTCGCCATGAGCGCCATGGCGATCGTCACGCCGGCGCCTTTGAGGACTTCGCGCCCGTTGAAGGAGAGTTCCCAACCGCCCACATTCTGGTACTGATCGAAATACACTCGATGAGGCAGCGCCAGGGAAGGATCTGGGGCGGCCACCAGCGCCGTCGTCGGGACGCGAATCGTGGCGCTCAACGCCCCGTTCTCATCCGTGGGCAGGATCAGCATCTGCGATTCGTTGGGGCCAAGCATCTTGGGATCGCCAATCGGGGTTTGCCACCAGATTTGCGTATCCGTATTCGGCCACAATCCCTGTACCGAGACGATGACTACTTCGCCTACCCGCGCACAATCCGGAGTCGCCATCGCCGTCTTTCCATCCAGCTTGTTGAAAGCACGCGGCGGATTTTCTTTGCAGGGCACCAGGATTTCGACCCACATCTGATTCAGTTCGCGTCGGGGCTGGACAAAATCCGGGCGCAACATGGGGCGCACGATCTGCAAAGCACGGCGCATATCTGCCGAACGGAGATCGATCTGGGTGATCTGCCAGCCAATGCCATAGAGCACGCTCAGGCCTGCCAGCAGCGGCAGGAAAAGAGAGGCTTCACGGCCCAGACGTTGCAAGTGAAACGCATCCCAGATGTTCCATAACCAGATCAGGATTGGCGAAATCCACCAGATGGGTTGACCATAGGCAGCTACAATAACCGCCAGGATCAACCAGAGAAGCAAGATCGCGCCCCCCCGATACCTGCGTCCCCCAAAAAACTGGCCTGCGCCAGGAAGAAATGCCGAAAGCAACCATTTCCGCTCGGACATATTCCCTCACAACGAGGCTGCGCGCACTTCTTGCGCTTCTTCGCCGTAGATTTCCTTGAAGCGTTGACGATCAATCTCCTGCGGTTTTCCCTCAAACACCTTCACCCCCTGCTTGAGAGCAATGACACGGGTGGCGTAGCGATGTACCAGGTCGAGGAAATGAAGCGAACAGATAACGGTGACCCCTTCTTTGTTCAGTTCTTCCAGATATTGCAAAATAGAATGCGCCAGCACCGGGTCCAGGCTGGCCACCGGTTCGTCGGCAAGGATCAGCCGCGGCTCTTGCATTAGAGCACGGGCAATCCCCACCCGTTGCTGCTGACCTCCGGAAAGCGCATCGGCGCGCTCATAGGCCTTATCGGCAATCCCCACCCGCTCCAGCGCAGCCAGCGCACGCCTGCGCTCTTCTGCCGGCCAGATGCCCAGCAGGCTCAGCCACGGGTTGACATATCCCAATCGCCCGGCCAGGACATTCGTGATCACCTTTGAACGCCTGACCAGGTTGAACTGCTGAAAAATCATCCCAATCTGGCGCCGGATCTGGCGCAACTGGGCGGGAGAAGCAGCCGTGATGTCCACATCGTTCCAGTAGATTTTCCCCTCTGTAGGTTCGATCAAGCGGTTAATGCACCGTAACAAGGTAGATTTTCCAGAGCCTGAAAGGCCGATCACGACCAGGAATTCGCCATCCGGCACTTCAAAGCTGACATCCTTCAGCGCAACGGTGCCGTTGGGGTAGATTTTGGTCAAATGCTCGACACGCAGCATGAAAACTCCTTAGTAGTGGAATGGACGCCAGGCAATGGAGGGTGAATAGACGACGGACGATGGGCAATCCCTCTCCCCTCCACGCGGATCGGCAGACAACCATTCAGCGTCCTCCGAAAGGACGCTCCCGACCATTGTTCCAGGTTACCCATGCGAGAGAGATCAAAAAGCGCCAGCGTTCTCCGCAGGAATCCAGGGCGGTCATATGCAAAAAAGAGAGGGAGAAATGGCTTCTCCCTCTCCGGTTGCGCTGAGAATGCTTATTTCACCAGGCTGGTGACATCTACACCCGAAGCCTCGAGGTAGACGCGGAACTCGTCATAGAAGGTGTCATCCACGACTCTCAGGCCCTGAATGTCATAGCCGCCATTCTTGAGCAGGGTCTTCCCCTCTTCGGTCTGGGCAAGGTCCAACAGCGCCTGGGTGATCTTCTGGCGCACTTCCTGCGGGACACTGGAAGCAAAGGAGACATTGTCATTGGGGATAATCGGATCGGTCACCCAGATGATCACCACTTTCTCGTTGACGTCCGGGAAATCCTTGGCGACGCCGGAGCGAGCGTCAATGAAGGTAGCGCCAAAATCGCAGATCTCGCCGTTCGGGCTGAGATAGATGGATTTCACCACCGTCGAGTGCCCCTGCACCCATGCACCCGTTTTGACCTTGATTCCGTTCTTCTGAAGGATGCCCAACGGAATCACATAGCCAGAAGAGGAGAGCGGATCCGTCCAGCAGGGCTTCTTATCCTGGAACTGCGAAAGCGCCGTTTTGGCATCTGCAGTGTTCTTGCCGGTGGCCGGATCGTAGTAGGAGGTGAAGCCACGAGCAGCGTTGGCAATGAATTGCGCCCCGTAGTGATCGGAGCCGAAGCGGATCACGGCCAGTGCCACATCAGCATAGCCTTTGGCATGGGCCACAACATAGGCAAAGGGCGGTAGCCAGCCAATATGCGCATTACCGGCGCCCATCGCTTCCACCAGAGCACTGTAGGAGGTCGGCACAGTGACTTTGATGGTATAGCCGGTCATTTCACTGAGTTTGGCAGCGATGGCCTCACCACCCGTCTGCAGCTCCTGCGTAGTAGCCGATGGCGCCAATCCCATAATGATGGGATTCTCAGGGCTCCCCAGGGCCGGCGGCGCTTTGGTCGGCTCAGGCGTCGCAGTGGGAGCAGGAGCCTTGGTCGGCTCAGCCGAGGGAGTCGCTGCCGGGCCGCAGGCAGAAAGGAGCAGCGCCAGTACAGCCACAAACGCAAAAAGTAGGGAGAGACGCTTGTTCATATCACTTCTCCTCGCGAAAGGTTTGTGGGAATGTTCCTGTTGAATCATACGACGGTTTGCGTTTTTTTGCAAGGAAAAATGTATGAGATTTGATGTTAACATTAGTTAAATAAGATAAAATTTTTGGAGGGTTGCACTGTGGACGATGGACGATGGACCGCAGACCGCGGACGGCGGACCGCCGTAGGGCAGGTTTTCTAGCCGGAGAGGCAAACCGTCAACGAATGGGGAACGAATAAACGAATACAGACCGCGGACCGCAGACGGCAGTAGGGCAGGTTTCCCAGCCTGCCGGGGATGCAGACCGTCAACGAATGGGGAACGAATAAACGAATGCAGACCGCAGACCGCGGACGACAGACCGCCGTAGGGCAGGTTTTCCAGCCTGCCGGAGAGGCAGACCGTCAACGAATGGGGAACGAATAAACGAATGCAGACCGCAGACCGCGGACGGCGGACCGCGGGATGGCGATGGACGGTGGACAGTAGACCGCAGGATGGACGATCACAGGGCAGGAGGTAGAAGGATGGTCTGCATCAGTGCCAGGCAGAAAACAGGATGATCATGGAGGCGATGTACCAGTGAATGAGAAAAGGGTAAAGGAACGAGTCGGTGCGCCAGGCAATCCAGCCAAATGTATATCCGCCGAAAAGGGTGGTGATCGTCTCCAGTTCCGGCTTGCCGATGTGCGCAAGGGCAAAGGGCACTGCATGAAGCCAAAGCCCATCCGTACCATAGGCGCGCAGGTAGGTAAAAAGCAACCAGCCACGGAAGAAGAATTCCCATCCGATCAATTCCAGGAAGGTGTTCCAGGGTAGTCCCTGAAGATCGGGGCGGTAGTACCCTTGAATTTCTCGACTGTAGAGGGCCGCCAGATAGAGCACCGGGGTCGCCACCAGGATCGCCAGGAAGGTGATCGCTAAACCACGTTTCCAGTTCCCAAGACGGAAACCATAGTCCGACAGGCGTTGACGACGCAACATGATGAAAAATAACGGAAGTGCAAGGTAGAGGAAGAGGCGATCCACTTCCTTACGAGGGGTGAAACGGTGATAGGCATCCAGGGTCAGCAACAGGGTGCTGAAGATGGTGACCAGCGAGGCTTCTGAGAGTCGAACAGTGCGCAAGAAGGACATGGGACCTCCGGAGGTGGAAGATGGACGGTGGACGGTAGACCGCAGACGGCTGTAGGACGGGCTTTCCAGCCCGTCAGACCGCGGACGGCAGAGGGCAGTAGGGCAGGTTTCCCAGCCTGCCGGGGATGCAGACCGTCAACGAATGGGGAACGAATAAACGAATACAGACGGCGGACCGCGGACGGCAGACTGCGGAATGGACGGTGGACGATGGACGGTGGACAATCGCAGGGCGGGCTTCCCAGCCTGAAATGTAGACCGCAGACGGCAGACCGCCGTAGGGCAGGTTTTCCAGCCTGCCGGAGAGGCAGACCGTCAACGAATGGGGAACGAATAAACGAATGCAGACCGCGGACCGCGGACGACAGACCGCGAGATAGACAGTGGACGATGGACGGTGGACAATCGCAGGGTGGGCTTTCTGGCCTGAAATGTAGACGGCGGACGGCAGAGGGCGGAGGATGCGGTGGGTCATGGGTCGCGCCAGATGGCAGCGCTTGAACTGCCGTAAAGATCGGCCTGGATCTGGCGATCCCCTTTGACCAGTTTGCCCTGATAGGGTTTTTCACCCCGATACACTCGCCAGCCATCCAGAATGAGCGGGAAGGGGCCATCGGCCAGGATCCATTCCCCGTTGTATTTGCGCGCAAAATGGATGTGCCGCCCGGTGGCAATGCCCCCTTCACAGGATGGATGCCCCAGGCGATCCCCTGCATTGACAAACGTTCCCTGCCGCACGCGCCCTTTTTCTGCCAGGTGAAGATAGAGCAACACCCAACCGGTCTGTTCACGACCATCGCCATCGAGATCAATCACGACCAGGCCATTCTCCGAACGCACCACCAGCCCGGAAGCCGCCGCCACGGCCCATTGTTCCGAAGGATCGCATCCCCGATGGCCGCTGGAAGGCGCAAAATCAATGGCCGCCAGCGGGCCGTTTCGCTCCCAGGCAGCATGAGGGCCACCCGTAAAGACCCAGATCACTTTTGGCTCAAAAGGCAAAATGAGCGGCGGCTCCACCAGGCCGGCCGGGAAGAGCGGCTCGACCTGGGCAACGCGCGCTTCCACATCCCCAAACATGCGGCGATACAGTTCATCAAAAGCGCTCAGGGCAGCATCCCAGGAAGGACGGTTATACCAGCGAGAAAACAGATGATAAATCGCCACCGTTCCGGCGTTTAACTGCGGCGCAAGTCGCAATCGTTCACCATCCGGGAACTCCAGTTCCGTAAATTCCCCGCTGCGCCAGCCATAATATGCCAGATCCATCTGCGAAACTGCCCAGACGAGCTGCAGGAAAAGGCCTTTATGGGTGCTATCTGGATAGCCCAGGGGATACTCTTGATGGAAGGGATCTGCTGTGCCATAGACCCATTGCCCCTGGAATTCCAGCAATGCCACCAGCAGACGGGGATTCACCGAGTTCTCTTCCGCCACGCGACGAATGATCTCGGCTGCAGAGGTCCATCCGGTGGGGTTGATATATTCCCGGTAGTCCAGGAGTGCGCTGGAGGATTGTCGCAGGAAGGCTTCAACGTCGAAATCGGCGGCTGTGGCAGAGAAAACGTATTCGCTATCCGGCAACAGTCGCCGCGCAGGGGTGGTTTGCGAGAGGCGCTGCGGGATGAGCAGCAGGGTGCCAGGGGGGATCAATCCCTCCGCAGGCAAGGAAACCAGGGAGTAGATTTCTTCTGGGGCAACGCCAAAGCGGCGCGCCAGCGCAGGAAGCCAATCGCCGCTCTGGGAGACGTATTGCAGCAGCGGGCCATCCGGGGAAGGCGGCAGGTTTGGGGTGGAGGTAGCCGTCACCGTAGGCGTGGGCTTTGGAGGCGTCGGGTCGGCAGAGGGCTCCAGGCGCGGCCCTCCGCTCCAGGTCGGGGTGGAAGGCGCTGCGCTCACGGACGGGGAGAAAAGCCTCGGGGTGGCTGAGGGATCGGCGAGGGGGGAAAAGACCGGGGTCGGCGTTCGATACGTTCCCCATATTTCTGAAGCCGGAATACAGGCGTTCAAAACGAGAAGCAGAAACAGGAAAAGGCGAAGGCGCATGGTCACCGTTGCAGGGTGTTGGTCTCTGTGAAGCCCTCTTCGGCCTGAAGGAGTTGATCGCCGCGACGAAGGAAGCCCTCATAGGTACTTCCCGCACCGGAAGAGACCCAACCCTCCAGATTGAAGGGGATCGGGCCATCGGCAGGGATCCATTCACCATTGTAACGTCGCGCGATGTGTAGATGGGTGGCCGTGCCAATACCGCCCTCACAGGAAGGGTGCCCGATACGATCCCCGGCGAAGAGATAGGCGCCGGCCGGAACGCGATCCTCCGATGCTATATGCAGGTAAAAGACGATCCAGCCGGTTTGTTCATAGCCATCCCCATCCAGGTCCTGCACCACAACGCCCTCCCCCGAACGCACCACCCAACCATCGGCGACTGCCGTCACCCAGTGCGCGGAGGGGGTGCAATCCGAAGCATCGGGCGGTGCAAAATCCAGGGCTGCCCAGGCAGAGCCGTTATCCCAGCCGCCATGTGGCCCTCCAGTAAAAGCCCAGGGGATGCCTCTCTCGAAGGGAAGGAGCAAAGGAGGCTGCTGCAGATGCGGGGGCACGAGAGGTTCAACCGCATACTGGAAGGGATTGCCGAAGAGGAGAAAGTAAGTCTGGGAAAAGCCAAAAGGCGCGAGGTCTGCTTCCCAGGTTGCACGATCGTCCAGCAAGGCAAACAGACGATAGACGGCTACGCTGCCTGCATTCAAACGCGGGGAAAGGGTGAGGAGCGTGCCATCGCTCAGGCTGAGCATGGAAAGACCGTTCACCCGCCAGAGATAGTAGCCGCGGTTGAGTTCATTGGCCGCCCAGGAAAGCTGACGATAGAGTCCCGCCGGCGCAGGCAGATTCAGGGGTGTATCCACCGCGGGCGCAGACTGGGTGACCCAGCCGCTGCGATGCTCGATCAATGCCAGAAGCAGGCGCGGGTTGACCGATTGATTTTGGGCCACGCGCTGCACAATTTGCGCCCCCGAAAGGGATTCTCCACCGACCTGCTCCACATAGTCGGCCAGATAGCCCCCTTTGCGCCGCACGAACGCTTCCACATCAAACAGGGCCGTGGCCGGGCCATAAACCAGCTCCGAATCGGGAATGATCTTGAATTCAGGGGAGGAAAATTCGGGTTCGGGGGGTGGAATGCGCAAAATCTGACCCGGCTGCAGGTAATCGGGATTGGGAAGGGGATTGGCGCGCAAAAGCGACTGGAAGGAAACGCCGTAGCGCAAAGCAATCCCCTGCAACGAATCGCCAGGCTGGACGATATAGGTCTCCTCCTGCACCCGCGGGGAAGGGATGGGGTGCGGCGCATCAGGGGTCGGGGTGGGTAACAGCGACCCAGGCGGGGGGGGCGGCGGCAGGGTGAGCTGAAGCGGGAGACGCGTGGGAACAATCCGTAACGTAGGGGTCGCCTGAAAAGAGACAGGGGACGAGGCCGTCAGCGGGAGAAACGGATCGTAGGTCGCCACCACAGGAGGCGAGGAAGTACAGGCGATCAGGAACAGGAGCAAGAGCAGAAGGGGCATACAGGGGAGGATTGCCCATGATTATAGCAGAGGGAGATGAGTGGCAGAGGCGGGATAATGTTACGGTTTGGGGATATGCCAGATCGCTCTTCAGCAGCATTACGGGCAGCATAGTAGCGACCTCAGCTGCTCTTGCACCCCCTCCATGGAGAATCGTCATTCTGTGCCCCAACACGATAGGTTTAACAGGACGATGAAAATTCGCCTGGTGCTCTATCATCTGCAGATCGCTGCTGAATTCCCGTGAATTTGAGCGCGCCTGTTCCATCTCCCACTATGAGTCTTTCACCATCTACCGACCGTCTCTCGTCTATTCACTGCCCATAAAGAGACTTCCAGGGTCTCAGAAAACCCTGGAAGTCTGCCCAGCACGCGGAATCTGACTCTGGGTTGTCAGAAAGACATTTCCGGCATGTCCATATTGATCGACTGGAGCAAAGCGCTAACTTGCCTACCCACACACCGCCATACTTCTGGCTCAGAAACAAGAAGAGAGGAGGTAAGGGCAAGATGTGGGTAATTTGTAACTATTCAGCCATGTCATTGCGAGCCGTTTTTTGGCGAAGAAATCTCCCGTTTATCAGGCCAGCTTGACCGCTTGGGGATTGCTTCGTCGCAAAAAACACTCCTCGCAATGACAAACACAACAGTTTTGATGCAAGACTGAACAGTTACGGTAGTGTCCAGTAAAAACCGCGCCCTAAGTTGGGGGGCGATACGGTAGAGTCACTGCCGTCGAGGGAATATACATACCAGTACCAATATGACCAGGCCGGATTGTACCAGAAGATTCTCTCACCTACATATGCTTCATGATCCTGGCATTGCCTTCCCGCCTCCACCCAGGAGGAGGCGGAGGGATAATCAACGTCAAAGATCGAATAGCAATAATTAGGCTTCGGCACCTGTCCACAGAAAGAAAAGCCGTTGACTTGCCCACATACAGTTTTTCCAACGTATTGTTTTACCAGTAGGGCTGTACATGCCAGGGTTTTGCCATCGTCAGTCATCTTGCAATTCAAAGGCATGTTCTTCCCGCTGAGGGTGACAGAACCCTTGAAAGAGTCGAACTTACCTTCGACCCGGAACTTAAAGACCATGCCCTTAAACGTTATGAACTCGATGCCAAGGAAAGAGATGCTCCTTGCACCTTTTGCAGCTGCCTGACTCTGCGGGATAAGTAGCATAGACAGCATAAAAAGCGAAGTCAGCAAGAACAAGGTAAGCCGTTTCATGTTTTTTCTCCTTTCTTGAATTTGCATTTAGGTAAGAAACCAAACTATCTTTGCCTGGTGCATCCACTGCTGGATTGTGCAGGCTTCCGAAAAGCATACCGCAGTTGAGTGGCTGTTCTCACCTCCTTTCAATCGAGATAAGATACATGAATATCAGCAGTAATATAACTTATACCAATTATGAGTCCACTGCAAAAACCCTGAAGTTTCACCACGAAGACACGAAGTCACGGAGTTCCCTTTTCACATACTTGCGCTCGTGTCTCCGTGTCTTTGTGGTTAGATTTTTACCTTTTTTGTATTAGATCTAACTTTAGTTTTCGCCAACTTGTGAAATACACCATATATGGAAAGTTTGCGATTAAATCAATGATTTTACCAAGATATGGCGTCCGATATTATACGAAATGCGAGGTTTTTGCCAGTGAATTGCCATCTATGCTGTCAAGACCTTAGTTAGCGTAAAGTATAAATTGATTATATCTCATTCTATAGAATAGCACAAGAGATAACACATTTCCGAAAACGACATCAAAATTTAAAACAGCGTCTGATAACGACAAAAATTTTTATTTTTTGTCGCTTTCGGAAATTTCAACTTGACGTTTTGTCGCAATCCGTTTACACTTTACAATACCCTGTTCTGGTTAAAAACTTTCTTTCCCCAGGAAGGAGGTATTCATGCCCTACGGTTATACCGGCCGCATTCTTCACGTGGACCTGACGAACGGCACGCTCTCGGTGGAAACCCCGCCGGAATCGTTCTACCGTACCTACATGGGCGGTTCGGCGATGGGGATGTATTACATCCTGCGCGAGGTGCCCAAAGGAGCAGATGCGCTCGGCCCGCAGAATGTGCTCACCCTGTTCACCGGCGTCACGACAGGATCGCCGATCTCCGGTCAGAGCCGCATCAACGCCAACGCCAAATCGCCGGTCAGCGGAGGCATTGGAGATTCGCAGGCCGGCGGCTTTTTCCCTGCCGAGTTGAAATTCGCCGGCTTCGATGGCATCGTGCTGCGCGGCCGTTCCCCCCGGCCGGTTTATCTCTGGATCAGGGATGGACAGGCCGAATTGCGCCCCGCCGATCATCTGGTGGGCAAGGTGACGGGCGAAGTAGATGCCCTGTTGAAGCAGGAACTGGGCGACGAGAAGATCGAAATCCTGCAACACGGCCCGGCAGCCGAACGCGGCGTGCTTTTCTCCAGCCTGGTGAACATGTCCAACCGTAACAACGGGCGCACCGGGATGGGACTGGTCATGGCCAGTAAGAACCTGCGCGCCATTGCTGTGCGCGGCACGGGGAAAGTCGCCATCGCCGATCCACAGGCGCTCGCCCGACTCCATCGTCTCGGTCCCAAAGAACTGCCCAACAACCCGGATATGGATGGGTTGGCGAAATATGGCACGGCCAGCGTGGTCATGCCGCAGCACACGATGGGCACGCTGCCGACGCGCAACTACAACGAAGGCCAGTTTGAAGGCGCCGAGGCCATCAGCGGTGAGCGCATGTACGATACGATCCTGAAAGACCGCGATACCTGCTACGCCTGCGTGGTGCGCTGTAAGCGGGTGGTCGAGATCAAGGATGGCCGCTACACCGTTGACCCATACTACGGCGGCCCGGAATACGAGACCCTGAGCACCTTCGGCTCCTACTGCGGCGTGGACGATCTGGCTGCCATCGCACGCGCCAATCAAATCTGCAACATGTACGGCGTGGACACCATCTCCTGCGGCGCCACCATCGCATTCGCAATGGAATGCTACGAAAAAGGCATCATCGGGAAGGAGGAGACCGGGGGGATTGATCTGCGCTTCGGGAATGCGGAAGCCATGCTCCAGGCCCTGGAGCAGATCGTGCGCAACGAAGGCCCGCTGGGACGCGTGCTCTCACAGGGTTCGGCGCGCGCCGCCCAGACCTGGGGCCGGGGCGCCGAGGAGTGCCTGATCACGGTCAAGAATCAGGAAGCCCCCGCCCACATGCCCCAGGCCAAACGCTCCCTCGGCCTGATCTACGCGGTCAACCCCTTCGGCGCCGACCATCAATCCAGCGAACACGACTGGATGATTGAAGAGGGCATCGCCTCTGATCTCTACATGGGGCGCCTGAGCCTGATGGGAATGAGTGAGCGCCTGCCGCAGTATTCGCTGGGTGCGGAAAAGGTCAAATTTGCCTACCTGACCCAGCTTTTCTACTCCATGATGGACACGGTGGAGCTATGCCAGTTCGTCTGGGGGCCGGCCTGGACGCTCTACGGCCCGGCTGAAACTGTGGAGATGGTACGCGCCGTCACCGGCTGGGATGTGACGCTGGAAGAGCTGCTGCGCGTCGGGCAACGGCGGTTGAACATGCTGCGCGCCTTCAACGCCCGCGAAGGCATGGGGCGCGCCCAGGATCAATTGCCCAAAAAGTTCTTCCGCCCCCTGCAAGGGACAGGCCCCACGGCGGGCATCGCCCTCTCCCAGGCGGAAATTGAGGCCGCGCTGGATGAGTACTACCGCCTGGCCGGATGGACAACGGACGGCATTCCCACGCCCGAAACCCTGGCCGCCCTCGGCCTGGAATGGGTGACGTTATAAAGCGAATCCCTGCGCGCATTCGCCCGGCCTCTGGCTGAGGGCATCCCCTTCCAATGAGCCTGCCATCGTTAGAGGCTGGTCCCGTGCCCGTCTGCTCTTCTCGTAATTCTTCAGCCATGTCATTGCGAGCCGTTTTCTGGCGAAGCAATCTCCCATTTATCAGGCCAGATTGACCGCCTGGGGATTGCTTCGTTGCAAAGAACGCTCCTCGCAATGACAAACACAACCATTTTGATGCAAGACTGAACAGTTACCTCTTCTCAGGAAAAGACCATGGACGAACTCTACCGTGAAAATTTTCCCCACATGTCCCCTGTCTGGACGCGCATTTTCAACTTCGTCGCTGAGCGCGCCGAGGGGAGCTATATCTACACCACCGATGGACGTCGCCTGCTTGATTTCACCTGTGGCATTGGCGTCACCAACACCGGCCACTGCCATCCCAAAGTGGTCGCCGCCATTCGCGAGCAGGCCGGGCTGTTTTTACATGCCCAGGCGAACATCGTGATTCACAAACCGATGCTGCGACTGATCCAGGAACTGCGCCAGATCGTGCCGTCCCCGATTGATGGCTTCTTCTTCAGCAATTCGGGTGCGGAGGCCGTCGAAGGCGCGGTAAAACTGGCACGCGCCGCCACTGGCAAGCAGAACATCATCGTCTTCAGCGGTTCCTTTCACGGGCGCACGGCGGGAACGATGGCGCTGACCACATCGAAGACGATCTACCGCGCCGGGTTCGGCCCCCTCCCCTCCGGCGTCTTTGTGGCGCCTTTCCCCTACGCCTTTCGCCTGGGGATGAGCGAAGAACAGGCCTCCCAATACGCGCTGGAGCAACTGGAATACCTGCTGGCCTCTCAGACAGCGCCCAAAGAAACCGCGGCCATCCTGATCGAATCCGTCCTGGGCGAAGGCGGCTATGTCGTTCCGCCGGCCTCGTTTATGCGCGGCCTGCGCGAGATCGCCAACCGCCACGGCATCCTGCTCATCTTCGACGAAATCCAATCCGGCTTCGGTCGCACCGGGCGCTGGTTCGCCTTCGAGCACTACGGCGTGCTGCCGGATATTATGACCGTCGCCAAGGGGATCGCCTCCGGGTTGCCGCTTTCGGGCGTCTTCGCACCGCTTGATCTGATGCGCAAATGGGAGGTCGGCTCCCATGGAGGCACCTATGGCGGGAACGCTGTCGCCTGTGCGGCGGCGGTGGCCACCATCCAGGCAATGCGCGAGGAGAAGATGCTGGAAAATGCCCAGGCACGCGGGCAGGAACTGATGAACGGTCTGCGCCGCCTGCAGGAAGAATACCCGCAAATCGCCGATGTGCGCGGGCTGGGGCTGATGATCGGCACAGAATTCGTCGTAGAGGGTCGCCCGGAGAAGGCCAAACCGCTGACCAAGGCCATCCTCCACGCAGCCGAAGAACGCGGCCTGCTGCTCCTGACCTGTGGCACCTACGATAACACCATCCGCTGGATCCCGCCGCTGAACGTGACTCGTGAGCAGATTCAGGAAGGGCTGCGCATCTTTGAAGAAGCCTTGAAGGCCGTGCTGTGAGGCATCCATGAGCGCCACGATAGATCGCGCCCATCTGAAGACCCTGCTCCAGGAAGAGATCGAGCGCTTTCGTCGCACACACCCGCGCTCCTGGGAGCGAACGCAGCAGGCGCGTCGCTCTCTGTTCGCCGGCGTTCCCATGCTCTGGATGGTACGCTGGGCCGGCGCCTTCCCCATCTTCGTCAAAGAAGCACGCGGCGCACATTTCACCGATATAGATGGTCACGAGTATATTGATTTCTGCCTCGGCGATACCGGCGCCATGACCGGCCACTCGCCGCAGCCCACGGTCGAAGCCGTGCAGCAGCAACTCGAAAAGGGGATTACGCTGATGCTCCCCTATGAGGACGCCATTTGGGTCGGCGAAGAATTGCGGCGACGCTTTGGCCTGCCCTTCTGGCAATTCGCTCTCACGGCAACCGATGCCAATCGCTTTGCCCTGCGCATGGCCCGTTATCTCACCGGGCGTCCCAAGGTGCTGGTCTTCAACTATTGCTATCACGGCACGGTAGACGAAGCCTTCATCGTGCTGGATGAACACGGACAGCCGATCCCGCGTCCGAACAACATCGGGCCGCAGATCGATCCGCGCCTGACGACGAAAGTGATCGAATTCAACGACGTGCCCGCGCTCGAGGCCGCCCTCGCCGAAGGGGATGTGGCGGCGGTGCTCGCCGAACCGGTCATGACCAACATCGGCATCATTCACCCTGAACCCGGTTACCACCAGGCGCTGCGCGAACTGACCCGTCGCTATGGCACGTACCTGATCATTGACGAGACCCATACCATCTGCGCCGGCCCCGGCGGCTACACCGCCGCTCACGGGCTGGAGCCTGATTTCCTGACCATCGGCAAGCCCATCGCCGGAGGGATACCGGCAGCTGTCTATGGCTTTACCGAAGAGATCGCCGAAGCCTTCCAGGCGCGCCTGGTTGTAGACGACGCGGACGTGGGCGGCATCGGGGGAACGCTGGCCGGGAATGCGCTTTCGATCACGGCGATGCGCGCCACGCTGGAGCATGTGCTCACCCCCGAATTTTATGCTCGCGCCATCGCTTTAGCCGAACGCTTCGAGCAGGGAGTGCGCCAGGTGATCGAGGAATTTGAGCTTCCCTGGGTGGTGAAGCGCCTGGGAAACCGCACCGAATACTGGTTCCGCCCCACCCCACCCCGCAATGGCGGCGAGGCCCATACAGCCATAGACCCTGAGCTGGATCGCTACATGCACCTCTTCGCCCTGAATCGGGGCATTCTGATGACCCCTTTCCACAACATGGCGTTGATCGCTGCCGATACCACCGAGGCAGATGTAGATTACCATACCCAGGTTTTTCGTGAAAGTGTGGAGGCGCTTCTATGGAAATCTGGCGCGTAAATACACGCACTCGCACGCTTTCCCGTGAGGCCGTGCCACCAGGCTGGGAACGTCTGGGTGGCCGGGGGTTGATCGCCCGCATCTTGTTAGACGAAGTAGATGCCCGAACGGATGCGCTGGGGCCGGGCAACAAGCTCCTCTTCTGCCCTGGCCTGCTGGTCGGACATATGCTCTCCTCGACCGATCGCATTTCCATCGGCGGCAAATCGCCCCTCACGGGCGGCGTCAAAGAATCGAATGCTGGCGGCCGCACCGGCCTGCATATGGCCTACCTGGGCATCCACGCGCTGATCCTTGAAGATGCGCCCGAAGAGGATCCCTGGTGGGTGCTCTACCTTTCCAGCGAAGGGGCGCGCTGGGAACGCGCGGACGATTTGATCGGGCTGGGAGTCTATGAAAGCGCGGAGCGCCTTCGGGCGCGCTACGGGGAGAAGGTGGCCATCTCCCTGATCGGCCCTGGCGGCGAAATGCGCCTGAAGGCCGCCGGAATCCAAAACCTGGACAAAGACGGCATCCCCTCGCGCATCGCGGCCCGCGGCGGGCTGGGCGCCGTGATGGGATCGAAACGCTTGAAGGCGATCGTGTTCGACGCCTCGGGCGGAAAACGTCCCTCGATCCACGATCCCCAGGCTTTCAAGGAGGCGCAAAAAGAATATACCCTGGCGCTACAGGCCCATCCGCAGACCAAAACCTATCACGATTTCGGAACCGCGGCCATGGCGCACATGTGCAACTCCTTCGGCGGTCTGCCGACGCGCAATTTCTCCAGCGGCCAGTTCGAGCACGTCGAAGCGATCAGCGGCGAGACGCTGCGTGAATTTATCCTGAAACGCGACGGGCAGGGCGATCCGAGCCACGCCTGCATGGCCGGGTGCATTATCCGCTGCTCCAACATCTTCGCCGATGAGAACGGCAAAATGGTCGTCTCCCCGCTGGAATATGAGACCATCGGCCTGATGGGCTCGAACCTGGGCATTGGCTCTCTGGATGTCATCGCTCGCCTGAACTGGCAGGTCAACGATCTCGGCCTGGACTCCATCGAGATCGGCGCCGCCCTGGGCGTGGCCGCTGAAGGGGGCCTGATGCGCTGGGGGGATGGGGAGCGCGCCCTGGCCTTGCTGGACGAAATCCGCCACGGCAGCGAGCTGGGGCGGGTGCTTGGAAATGGCGCCTTGAGCACCGGGCGACATCTGGGCGTGAGACGCATTCCGGTCGTCAAAGGTCAGGCAATGTCGGCCTACGAGCCGCGCGCCATCAAGGGGACCGGGATCACATACGCCACCTCTCCCCAGGGCGCGGATCACACCGCCGGCCTGACCATTCGGGCAAAGGTCAACCACCTCGATCCCTCGGTTCAGAAACCGGTCTCGCTAACGGCGCAATTGAACATGGCCGGCTATGACACGCTGGGCGCCTGCATTTTCGCCGGCTTTGGCTATGCCGCAGCACCCTCGCCGGTCGTGGCGCGCCTGCTGCGCGCCCGCTATGGCTGGGAGGTGCCCGATAACGTGCTCCAGGAATTGGGACGAGAAACCATTCGCCTGGAGCGCGAATTCAACCGCCGCGCCGGTTTCACTTCCAGAGATGATCGCCTGCCGGAATGGATGAAGGAAGAACCGTTACCCCCTCACAACGCTGTTTTTGACGTACCCGATGAAGACCTGGACTCGATTTTTAAAGAATTATAGAGCCACCTGTGGGATTCGAACCCACGACCGGACGATTACGAATCGTCTGCTCTACCAGCTGAGCTAAGGTGGCTCGTGCGACGCCAATTATACAGGAAATGACCGCGAACGACAAGGTTGAGATGGACGCGATAGACCGAAAGATCATCAACTTGTTGCTGGAAGACGCCAGAATCCCCGCCTCCGAAATTGCCCGGCGCATTGGCAAAGGGGTTTCAGAGCGCGTGGTGCGTTACCGCATCCAGCGACTGATCCAGGAAGGCGTGATCCAGCTGACCGCTGTGGTGCGCCCTCAGGCTCTGGGCTACCACATCTTCGCCGATGTGTGGCTGGAGGTGGATTCCGATCACATCCTGGAGGTGGCAAACACCCTGGCAAAATACCCGAACGTGACCTACGTTGCCAGCGCCATCGGGGAAGCCGATGTCAGCATCCAGGTTGTGGCGCGGAGCACCGATGAGGTCTATCGCTTTGTCACCGAGGTTGTGCGGCGCATTCCGGGCGTGCGCAAAACGACCACTTCCATCGTCCCGCTGATCCTGAAAGACATCTACCAGTGGCGCGTCCCAGAGGACGCGCTGGATAAAACCGAAAAAAGAGAAGCTTCCAAATCTTTGCGAGGTGTATCATGACGCTGTTTGGTCCCAAGACCCATGCTCTCCAGGAACGCGCCCAAAAAGTCATTCCGTTGGGCGTCAACTCCAATTTCCGCTACTGGGGGCAAAAGAAAACCCCCTATGTCTCCCAGGCCAAAGGCGCCTATTTGTGGGATGTAGAGGGGAAACGCTATATTGACTATCGCCTGGCCTTCGGCCCGATTATCCTGGGCCATGCCTACGACGAGGTGGACGAGAAGGTCGTGGAAGAAGTGCGCAAGGGAGCGCTCTTCGCCATGACCAGCGAACTGGAAGTGGAGGTGGCGGAGAAGATCGTGCGCATGTGCCCCGGCGTGGAAATGGTGCGCTTCGCCACCAGCGGCACCGAAGCGACCATGCACGCGCTGCGCATCGCCCGCGCCTACACCGGGCGCGAGATCATCATCAAGTTCGAGGGCAACTATCACGGCTTCCAGGACTATACCCTCTGGTCCACCTATGCCTCGGCGGATACGTATGGGAACGCCCGCAGTCCGATCCCGATCCCGGCCTCTTCGGGCATCCCGCGGCACCTGCGCGACCTGATCATCACCCTTCCCTTCAACGATTTCGAGGGCCTGGAGCGCGTGCTCCGCTCGGTCGGGGAAGAGGTTGCAGCCATCATCACCGAGCCGGCGCAGGGCAATTGCGCTACCATCGAACCGCTGCCCGGATTCCTGGAATTCATCCGCCAGAAATGCGATGAGTACGGCATCGTCTTCATCCTGGACGAAGTCAAGACCGGTTTCCGCATCGCCAACGGCGGCGCTCAGGAATACTACAATCTGCGCCCGGATCTCGCCACGTATGCGAAGGCGTTGGGCAACGGCTATCCCATCGCCGCCATCGGCGGGAAACGGGAGATCATGAGCATCATCGGGCATGGTGTGGCGCAGGGCGGCACGTTCAACAACAACAAGCCCGGCATCGCCGGCGCCTGGGCCACTTTGACCATCCTGGAGCGCGAGCCGGTCATCCAGACCATCTGGAAGCGCGGTCAGCGCCTGATGGAGGGGTTGAAAGCAATCTTTGAGGATAATAGTATCCCCGCCGTCATCAGCGGCTATCCCACCATGTTCTCCTTCTCCCTGGGCGTTGAAAAGGTCACCTGCCAGCGTGACTGGCAGGAGAGCGATAGAGAACTTTATCTGCGCCTGCAGGAAATCGCCGTGGAACATGGGGTCATGTTCGATCACGACCCGCGCGAACCCTGGTTCCTCTGCTACTCCCATAGCGACGCAGATATTGACGAAACGCTGAATGTGATGGCCGATGTGGTGAAGCAGGCGAAAAAGTAACGGAGGGAAAAATGTCTGAACTCAGCCCGCAGGAAATCATAGACTGGAGTCGCGAATACACCTTTTTCTCCTGGTCGGTACAATCCCAGGTCAATCCCATCCCGGTGGTGCGCGCCGAAGGGGTATATTTCTGGGATGCAGAGGGCAACCGCTACCTGGATTTCGCTTCGCAGCTTGTCAACATGAACATCGGGCACACCCATCCTAAGGTGGTCAAAGCGATCCAGGAACAGGCGGCGAAGCTACCCATGGCGCATCCGGGACTGGCCACCGAGCCACGCGCCCGGCTGGGGAAGAAGCTCGCCGAAATCACCCCCGGCGACCTGAAGAAGACTTTTTTCACCCTGGGCGGTGCGGAAGCCAACGAGAACGCCATCAAACTCGCCCGCCTTTATACGGGGCGCTTCAAAATCCTGGCGCGTTACCGTTCCTACCATGGCGCCACCCATGGGGCCATTGCGCTGACCGGCGATTACCGTCGCTGGCCGGCGGAACCGGCCATGCCCGGCGTGGTGCACTTCCTCGACCCCTATTGCTACCGCTGCCCGTTCGGCTGGACACCTCAAACCTGCCACCGGGAGTGCATCCGCCATGTGGAAGAGGTCATCCAGCACGAAGGCCCTGACCAGATCGCGGCCATCATCCTGGAAGGCGTGACCGGCACCAACGGGTTGATCATCCCACCTGATGATTACTGGCCCCGCCTGCGCGAAATTTGCGATCGCTATGGGATCCTGCTGATCTCCGATGAGGTGATGTCCGGTTGGGGGCGCACCGGAGCATGGTTTGCAGTCAATCACTGGAACGTGGTGCCGGATATGATCACCACAGCCAAAGGCATCACCTCTGGCTATGTTCCCCTGGGCGCCGTGATCGTGCGCGAAAAGATCGCTCAGTTCTTCGAGGACCGATACCTGCCAGCCGGCCTGACCTATTCCGCGCACACCCTGGCCTGCGCGGCTGCGCTGGCCACTATCGAGGTGTATGAGGAGGAAGGGCTGATCGAGAACGCGCGCCGCGTGGGCGAATACCTGGGGCGCCGCCTGGAGGAGATCAAGGCACGCTATCCCATCGTCGGGGATGTGCGCTATATAGGCCTGTTCTCCGCGCTGGAGCTGGTCAGGGATCGCGCCACCAAAGAGCCCTTCGATCTGACGCCGATCATGAAATTCCTGCGCCAGCATTTCCTCTTCGCTTTCAACTTCAAGAACATCCTCTTCGTGGTACCTCCCCTGTGCATTACGGAGTCACAACTGGAGGAGGGGTTGGAAATCATCGAAGAGGCGCTGGTAGCGGTGGCATGAAAGGAGGGAGGCGGAAAGCGCTTCGGCAGCTATCGCCGCCTCCCAATGACAGGGAACTGTCAGGCGCCTGGAAAGTCTGTTCACTTTTTCACTCAGCGAGGGAGTCATGCAAGAAGTTCTGAATTACATTGGCGGTGAGTGGATCCGGCCAGAAGTCTCTGACTCGTTCGAGGTTCATAACCCGGCTACCGGGGAGCAACTGGCGCGCACGCCTCTGTGCGGCGCGGCGGAAGTAGATGCGGCGGCACGTGCTGCCCAGGCCGCCCTTGCCGACTGGCGACGGACTCCCGTCGTGGAGCGTGTGCAATACCTTTTCCGCCTGAAGCAATTGCTGGAAGCGCATTTTGAAGAACTGGCGCGGACGATCACCCTTGAAAACGGAAAAACCCTGGAAGAAGCGCGCGGCGAAATGCGCCGCGCCATTGAAAACGTGGAGGTGGCCTGCGGTATGCCCACCCTGATCCAGGGGTATAATAACGAAGACATTGCCCGTGGGATTGACGAGCACATGATCCGTCAGCCCGTGGGCGTTTGTGTTACGATTGCCCCGTTCAACTTCCCGGCCATGATCCCCTTCTGGTTCATACCCTATGCCATTGCCGCCGGGAACACGTACATCGTCAAGCCTTCTGAACGCGTGCCATTGACCATGCAAAAAATCTTTCAATTGCTTGAGCAAACCGGATTGCCCAAAGGAGTGGTGAACATGGTCAACGGGGCAAAGGACGCCGTCAATGCCTTGCTCGATCACCCACTGGTGCGTGCGGTCACCTTCGTTGGCTCCACCCCGACGGCGCGCCATGTTTACGCCCGGGCTGCGGCCAACGGCAAGCGCGTCCAGGCGCAGGGCGGCGCGAAAAACCCGGTGGTGATCATGCCGGATGCCGATCGCGAGCGAACCGTGCAGATCGTTGCGGATAGCGCGTTTGGCTCAGCCGGCCAGCGCTGTCTGGCCGCCTCCATCGCCATCACAGTGGGCGCGGCGCGCGACTGGTTCAACGAAATGATCTGCGACGCGGCCGTCTCGCGCGTGGTCGGATACGGGCTGGAAGAGGGCGTGCAGATGGGGCCGGTGATCAGTATGCAAGCCCGCCAGCGCATCGAGTCGCTGATCACAAAAGGCGCCATGGAGGGGGGTTCCATCCTCGTGGATGGACGGGGCACGATCATCCCACGCTATGAACAGGGGTCTTTCGTGCGTCCCACCGTCATCGCTGACCTGCCTCCCCAGAGCGAGGTGGCGCGCACCGAAATCTTCGGCCCGGTGTTAGGCCTGATGCACGTCTCCTCCCTGGAAGAGGCAATTGCCCTGGTCAACGATCGCGCCTATGGGAACATGGCTTCCATTTTCACCCAGAGCGGGGCTGCGGCGCGTCAGTTCCGCTACGAAGTCGAAGCTGGAAATATTGGCATCAACATTGGCGTGGCCGCCCCCATGGCCTTCTTCCCCTTCAGCGGCTGGAAGGAAAGTTTCTTTGGAGATATGCATGGTCAGGGGTGGGATGCGGTAGAATTCTTCACCCAGAAAAAGGTGGTGATTGAACGCTGGCCGGCAGAATGGAGTCGTAAATTTTAACTCGAGGACAGGAGATGAGCGAATTTGCCGTTGAATTACGGAACGTCGTCAAACGCTTTATCACCCCCGAAGGACACGAGATGGTAGCCGTGGATCACGTGAACCTGCAAATCCGCCACGGCGAATTTTTCTCCTTGCTCGGCCCTTCCGGGTGCGGCAAAACCACCTCCTTGCGCATGATCGCCGGATTTGAACTGCCAAGCGAGGGGGAGGTGCTGATTGATGGGCAACCCCAGGGCAAGAAGCCTCCTTACATGCGCCCGGTCAATACAGTGTTCCAGAACTACGCCCTTTTCCAGCACATGACCGTCTTCGAAAACGTGGCTTTTGGGCTGGAAATGGAAAAGGTCCCAAAGGAGGAGATCCGCCGTCGCGTGGGAGAGGCGCTGGAAATGGTGAAACTGAGCGGGATGGAACGACGTCGCCCACGCCAGCTCTCCGGCGGCCAGCAGCAACGCGTAGCGCTGGCGCGCGCCCTGGTCAAGCGCCCCAAAGTGCTCCTGTTAGACGAACCGCTGGGGGCGCTCGACCTGAAGCTACGCAAGGAAATGCAACTGGAGCTAAAGGCACTGCAAAAAGAAGTAGGCATCACCTTCATCTTCGTCACCCACGATCAGGAAGAAGCGCTCACCATGTCCGACCGCATCGCGGTCATGAACCAGGGGAAGGTGCTGCAGATCGGCTCTCCCATGGAGATTTACGAACGTCCGAACAACCGTTTTGTCGCCGATTTCATCGGCGAGACGAATTTCGTCGAGGGGGAGGTGCGAAGCATGGAAGGAGAATGGGCGCAAATCTACATCCCGGCCTGGGGACGCGAGCTAAGCGGACGCGCCGGGCCGGGGTTACAGGTCGGGCAGAAGGCGTGGCTTTCCATCCGGCCAGAAAAGATTCGGCTGCTGGATGAACCAAGAGTCAACGAATCCATCCAGGGGCGCATTCTCGATGTGAGCTACGTCGGTGCGGACACCCGTCTCTTCCTGGAGGTGAGCGGCGTCAGGCTCAAGGTGTGGGAGCAGAATCGCCTTTCAAGCCTGGAGGCGACGCATTTCTATCGCGCCGGGGATGCGGTGTATCTCGCACTCTTCCGGGAGAATGTGCTGATCTTGCGGAGGGAGTGATGCTGCGAACGTTGCGGGAGAACCGCCCCTTACAGGGATTTCTGCTGATCCTGCCCACGCTGGTTTTTATGGTGGGATTGCTGATCATCCCACTCATGCTGACGCTGGTGGTCAGTTTTGGACGTCGCAGCCCGGATGGAGGCGTGATCTTCATCTTTTCCCTGGAGAATTACCTGCGCCTGCTCGGCTATGAGCAGAATTGTCCCTCCGGGGAGGCGGTGTGCTTCAATCCCCTCTACCTGCAAATTCTCTGGCGCTCGATCACACTGGCTTTCAACACGACGGTGCTGGTGATCGTGCTGGCCTATCCCCTGGCTTACTACATCGCCCGCGCCCCTGCCCGCTGGCGAACCGCCCTGCTCTTCATGGTGCTTGTCCCCATGTGGACCAATTTCGTCATCCGCGTCTATGCCTGGATGATGATCCTGCGGAAGGAAGGGGTGATCAACCTGGCCCTGGGCTGGGTGGCGCATCAACTGGGAATTCCTTTCCAGCCGCTGGAGATGCTCTATACGCCCGGCGCGGTGCTGGTGGGGATGGTCTATGAGTTTCTGCCCTTCATGATCTTGCCTGTTTATACTTCGCTGGAAAAGATAGACCTTTCGATGTACGAAGCCGCCGCCGACCTGGGCGCCAATCCCTGGCGCACCTTTTTGCGCGTCACTTTGCCCCTTTCCATGCCGGGCGTGGTGGCCGGGACGATCCTGGTCTTTGTGCCGGTGATGGGCACATTCGTGGTCTCCGATCTGCTGGGAGGGCGACAGGTCGTGCTGGTGGGCAATCTGATCCAGCGTCAGTTCCTGGATGCGCGCGATGCTCCCTTCGGATCGGCGGCTTCGCTGGTGCTGATGGTGATGACGCTGATCGTCACCTATTTCTACACCCGCAAATTCGGCTTTGGCGAGGAGATCATAGCGGCATGAATCCCTATCAACGATCCTGGTTCGTGCGCCTGGCAACCATCCTGGTTTACTTTTTCCTCTACGCGCCGATTGTCATTCTGATCCTGTTCGCCTTCAACGCCTCGCGCACAAATATCACCTTTCAAGGGTTTATCCCCTATGGGGAACGCCTGGTCATGGAAGGCAGCCTGGTGCGCGCCAGCCCCTGCGGCCCCTTTCACTGGTTCTGCGAACTGGCAAAAAATCGCGAGGTGACACATGCCGCCCGCAATACGCTCTCTATCGCCTTCACCTCCACCCTGATCTCCACGATCATCGGCACCATGGCTGCGCTGGCGCTCCAGCGCTATGAGTTTCGCCTGAAGACGTTTTCCCAAATTTCGCTCTATATCCCCATCGTCATCCCGGAGATCGTCATGGGGATTGGCATCCTCGTCCTGTTCACCCAACTGTTTTCGCTGCTGAACTCGCTTCTGGGATTGAGCGGCGACGCCCGGCTCGGATTGGGGCTGGGTACGGTCACTGCTTCGCACATCGCTTTCAGCATCCCGTTCGTGACCCTGGTGGTTCAGGCGCGCCTGCACGGGTTTGACAAATCCTACGAGGAAGCGGCCATGGACCTGGGGGCCAACGAATGGGTGACGTTCTGGCGCGTGACCTTCCCCATGATCCTGCCGGGGGTGCTTTCGGGAGCTCTGCTGGCATTTACGCTTTCGCTGGACGATTTTGTGATCACTTTCTTCACCACCGGCCCCGGTGCAACCACACTCCCGATCTATGTCTATGGGTTATTACGGCGCATCATCACCCCCCAGGTGAACGCGCTTTCGGCGTTATGGGTGAGCGTGGTGTTCCTGGCAGTGCTCGCCATCCAGCGCCTGGAAAATCGGCAGGTTTAAATTCTTCCCTGAAGGAGGTTGAGATGTTCAAACGTTCCCTTTCCTTGTTTTGGGGGCTGCTGGTTGTTTTAGCCTTTGCGCTGAGCGCCTGCGGCCCCAAGCCCTCCACTCCGACTGCCGCGGCCACAGAGGTTCCCACGGCAGCGCCGCAAAAGACAGAGGCCCCCACCGCCGCGCCGCAAAAGTATGTCACTTCGAGCGGATTTGAATGCCCACAGCCGGAGCCACGCCTGGAGGTCACTGCCAAAGAGTTAAATCTCTTCGTCTGGACGGAGTACATCCCCACCGAATGGAAAGAGTGCTTCAGCATGGTCTATGGGGTAAAGATCAACCATGATGAGTACTCCAGCAACGAAGAAATGTACGCCAAACTGGAGAAGGGCGGCGCGAATTACGACCTCGTCCAGCCCACCGATTACATCGTTTCGCTGATGATCCAGAAGGGAATGCTGCAGAAGCTCGATAAGAGCAAGCTCTTCTTCCTGGAGAACATGCTTCCCCAGTTTATGAACCACCCGTTTGATCCCAACAACGAGTACACCGTTCCCTATCAGGCCGGGACCGACGCTATTGTTTACAACGCCAAAACGGTACAGACGCCGCCCCAAAAATGGGCCGACCTCTGGAATCCAGAGTACGCCGGGCGGATGGTCTTCCTCGACGATTCGCGCGTGATCATTGGCATGACGCTGCTGACACTGGGATATGACATCAACACGCGCGACCCTAACCAGCTCCAGCAGGCCAAAGAGAAGCTAAAGCAATTGATCCCGAACGTCAAGCTCTTCGATAGCGATAGTCCGAAGACAGCCCTGATCGCCGGCGATGTGGACCTCGGCGTGACCTGGACCGGCGAGGCCTATCTGGCCCAGAAGGAAGTGCCGGAAATCACTTACGTCTATCCGGAAGAAGGAGCTATCCTGTGGCAGGATAACTGGGCCATCCCGACCGGTGCACCCCACCCGGATGCAGCCTATGCCTGGCTGAATTACACCATGCAGGGCAACATGTTCTGGCTGATGCTCCGTGACTTCCCCTACATCAACCCCAACAAGGCGGCGCTTGAGTTCGCCAAAGCCAACCATCCGGATATTTACGAGCTGTACATCAACTCCCCGATTACCAATCCGCCCCCGGAGGTCTTCGAGAAAGGGCATCGGATGACAGATGTGGGAGAAGCATTACCGCTTTACGATCAGATCTGGACAGAAGTTAAAAGCGGGCAATAACCGGCCCCCCTTATGAGCAGCGCGGCGAGGCAGCCTCTCAGCGGATGAGGGGATTGCCTCGCCGCAGTAACTCCCTACCCACCCCCATCTTTGTTGCGGTAGAAAATTTTCTACCGTTATACCAAACAGGTCTTCAAAGACCATGTTTGACGCGCCCATATATATTTGCGTACAGAATATGGCCTTTAGAATCGTGATGGATATTACATTGCGAGCCGCCATAGGCGGTAAAGCAATCCCCTCACTTGCAGGAGATTGCTTTCCCCATGCTACGCTCCACCACGCTCCGCTCGTGGCAGGCGGGACATGCGCTACGCTCGCAATGGCAGGAGGCGGAGAGTTTTTCATGGCTTGCGGTAGCCAGTTACTCGCCGCATCGGTTTAATCCAGATGCGCCGCTGACGCAAGGGGGTATAAACATCCGCCACGGCGAGGTCAGTCTGCGTCTCCCGCCCGCATCTGTTCCCCCTGCTGTCCATTCGTCTCCTGTCCCTCGCCCGCACGCTGTCGAATGCGACGGATCGCCCAATGGACATGCTCCTGAAGGAGAGGATCGGAATGCCGCCGGGCAACTTCTTCGAGAGCGGGTAAATCCTGGGGCGTGCCGCAATTTCCCAACGCGACCGCGACATTGCGCAAATATCCGCGCCATTTTGCCCGTTTGATCGCACGTCGGCGAAAGCGGGTTGCAAACGTTTCCGGGGTCAGCCCAAGCTCCTCCCGTAACACGGGATAAGCCTGCCTGGGGTCAGAGGCGAATGCCGCATGTCCCTGTGGATCTGCAAAGCGATTCCATGGGCACACCCGCTGACATTCATCGCAACCAAAAATCCAGTTCCCTATCGCCGGCCGCAAATCGTCGGGGATCTCTCCTTTGTTCTCAATCGTGAGATAGGAGATACAGCGCCGCGCGTCCAGGGTACGATCGGACAAAATGCATTGGGTGGGGCATGCCTGAATGCAACGGGTGCAGCGCCCACAGTGATCGGTGGGAAAAGGGGGGTCAGGGGTCAGCGCAAGTCCCAGGAAAATTTCGGCCAGGAAAAAATACGAGCCATAGCGTGGGTGGATCAGGCAGCCGTTTTTCCCGATCCAGCCCAGGCCGGCGCGTTGCGCCAGCTCACGCTCCAGAACCGGGCCCGTATCCGTGTAGTAGCGATGGGGAACAGGATGCCCAACCTCCTGCGTGATGAAGGCGACCAGTTCCCGCAAACGCTCTTCGATCACGAGATGATAATCCTCGCCCCAGGCATACGAAGCGATCTGTCCACGAGGGGGAAGCGCAGGCGCCCCAGGGCGCGAAGCGGCATACCGCATACCCAAAACCAGGATCGAGCGACACTCCGGCAAGACCTGGAGCGGATCCGCCCGCCGTTGCAGAGAACGTTCCGAGGCCAGATAGTGCATCTCGCCATGATAGCCGGCCTCGATCCAGCGCCGGAAGCGCTCAAAATGCGAGGGGGGATCGGGAGTCGTAATGCCGGCCAGGTCAAATCCCAGCCGGCGCGCTTCTGCTTTGATCTTTTGTTCCAGCGTCATCCGTCACGGAACGACGATCTTGACGAACAGTGGCTTCCCGAACGCACCTCCAATGGGAGCGGACATGCGCCAGGCGCTCAGATATTCGCCGGCCTTCGTCGGGGCGCGGAAAAGCACGGAGACCAGGACCTCTTCGTTCGGCAGAACCGCCTTCGGAAGCGGCTGGGGCACGCCGTTTATCCGATCCGCATAACCAGCGTAGACCAGCCCATAGCCGGTCCCCCAGGTGCAGGAACCGACGTTTTTGATGCGCCAGGTTTTGGTAAATTCCTGTCCCGGCGTGACGATGGTGCCATCTGGATAGTTTACATCCACCGTGGCCGGATCAAAGGTCATCGCATTGCAGGGGACGGGAGTGGGCGAAAATTCTATCGGGATGACGGGTGTGCCGACCGTTGGCGTCGGAGAGGGCATGGGGGTAAGGGTAGCGGTTGGCTCCGGGGTGGGTGAAAAGGCCGCGGCGGTCATGGTAACACCTGCCACCACCGTCTGGATAGCACTCAGGTAAAGCTGCGCCGCATCCACCGTAGGAGTGGGCTGCGGAGTCGGCGCGCGGCCGCAGGCCATCAGAAACACCAGCAGAAGGACAAGGCTACGTTTCAAAGCGTTCATCGCGTCCTCCTTCCGGTTTACTTTTTGACCGTAAACCAGGCGCAAACGGTCACCCCAAAGAAATTCCCCCTATCATCCTGCATCCGCCAGCAGCTCCCATAATCTTTCTCCACGTTGGGGGCCGTTAGCCATACCCCGAAATCTTTGGTCGCTCCTGGTTTAACAAAATCCTTGGTCTGCGTGATGACATAAGGTTGCCCCCCCATATCCCCATCTCCGCCGGCATAAGCCAGCCGAAAGCCATCATCCCAGGTACAGGTGCCGGTGTTCTTCAAACGCCAGACCTTGAAGAACTTTTGCCCAGGCTTGAAAACGGTACCTGCCGGGGGATTGGTATAACCGGCATATTCCGAATTGCTGCATCCCACAGCGAGACTGGTCGGCACGGGGTTGGGTGGGCCAAATGTCGGGATCATGGTAGGGATTGCAGTACCTGTCCCAAAGCCGGGAAAGGTAGGAATAGCAGTGCCTGTCCCAAAGCCGGGCAGTGTTGGTAGCGGCGTTGACTGCGAAACAGGCGTAGGAGAGGGAACAGGGGTCTCCGTCGGCACGGGCGTTGGTGTCCAGGCCTGTGCGGTCTGGGTCATGGCCGTAAAGACCATTTGCGCTGCCTGCGTGAGCACGACCGATGGATCAATGGCCGTCGGCGCCGGCGGCGCCGCCCGTCCAAGATTGCAGGCAGAAAGCAAGAGCAAAACCAGCAACGAGGAAAGGACAGTCAGGCGTTTAAGTTGCATATAACCTCCAGCAAAGATTATACCGTATCCCATGCACTTCTCCATTGCTATACGTAGCATACCATTTTCGGCGTCAATTTTCAAGCGCACATCTCTGCCGGCCCTCGAAAGCTCGTCCTGCGCGCCACGGTTCACCATCCATCTGGCAGGCTGGAAAGTCCACCCTACGACCGTCCACCGTCCTCCCGTGGTCTGCCGTCCGCCGTCCGCAGTCCGTATTCGTTTCTTCGTTCCCCATTCGTTGACGGTCTGCCTCCCCGACAGGCTAAAGCCTGTCCTGCGGCGGTCTGCCGTCCGCGGTCTGCGGTCTATCTTCTGCGTTCTCCTATGATAAAATACTCTCCATGCACACTGCATTGGAGAAATTGCGCCAATTCTTCCGCCTCGAACATGAAAAAGGATATACAGATAGCGCCGTCATTGGCGGGTTGGTGCGCATTCTGGAAAGCTGGGAGGCAGAAGCGCGCCAGGAGGGTATCAAAGAGGAGATCATTCAGGCGGTCGCCGGGCGGCTGCGCGACTACGCGCGCTTAAGCCCCCCCTCCAGGGCTGAAGTCTTACAGGGATTGTGGAAACGGATTCAAAGCGAGTACCCGGAGCTAAGCCGCACGAAAAAAACTCGCAAAGTGGATCAGGCGCCCCCAACCACTGCGGCTGCGCCTGCCGCGCCGAAACCCGAATCAACGCCGGCCGCCCTGGAGGCCCCCCTGACCGTGCTCCCAGGCGTAGGACCACGCAACGCCCAGCTCCTGGCGCGGCTGGGATTGCGCACCCTGGGAGATATGCTCTATTACTATCCGCGCCGCTACGAGGACTATAGCCAGCTCAAGCCGATCAAAAACTTGTGGTACGGTGAGCAGGTGACCGTGATCGGCGTGATCAAGTCGGTGGAAAGCCGCAACGTGCGCCCAGGATTGACGCTCGTGGAAGCCGTGCTGGCGGATGCCAGCGCCGCCATGCGCCTGGTCTGGTTCAACCAGCCCTGGCTGATCAATCGCCTGAAACCTGGCCAGACCATCTCCGTCTCCGGCAAAGTGGAGCAATACCTGGGGAGACTGGTGATGAACAATCCCGAATGGGAGCCGGTAGAAGTCGAAAACCTGCATACGCGGCGCATCGTGCCCATCTATCCACTCACCGAGGGCATCTCCCAAAAAACCCTGCGCCACCTGATGAATCAGGTGATCACCTATTGGGCGCCGCGCCTGCCCGATCCGCTGCCGGCCGCCGTGCGCGAGGGAGCCGAACTGCTTGAACTGGGTCAGGCTATCCTCCAGGTGCACTTCCCCGATTCGCAGGAGCACTTACGGGCTGCCCGGCAGCGACTGGCTTTCGACGAAATCTTCTACCTCCAGATGGGCGTACTGCGCCAGAAACAAGACTGGCAAAAGGCCAGCGCCCGGCGCTTTGAAGTCTCCCCAGAGTGGCTGGCAGAACGACTGGCCGGCCTCCCCTTCTCGCTGACTGCGGCGCAGCAGCGAGTGCTGCAGGACATCCTCCGCGATCTGGCCAGCGGTCACCCCATGAATCGCCTGCTCCAGGGAGATGTCGGCTCCGGCAAGACCGTTCTGGCTGCGCTGGCAGCGCTCATCGTGGTTACAGGCGGCGCACAGGCGGCCATCATGGCCCCCACCTCCATCCTCGCCGAACAACATGCTCAAACCTTCCAACGCCTGCTGGTTGCGCCGGGATGGCTGAAAAGCCACGAGGTGCGCCTGCTGACCGGGGATACAACGGCCGCGGAGAAAGAAAGCATCCGCCAGGGTCTGGAAAACGGCGAAATCAAAATCGCCATCGGCACCCACGCCCTGATCGAAGAGGCGGTGCGCTTCGCCGACTTAGAACTGGTGGTCATTGATGAGCAACATCGCTTTGGGGTTGCGCAACGTGCACAACTGCGCGCCAAAGGCAACACTCCCCACCTGCTGGTGATGAGTGCCACCCCCATCCCGCGCTCATTGGCGCTGACGATCTACGGCGATCTCGACCTCTCGATCCTGGATGAAATGCCGCTTGGCCGCCAACCGGTGCAGACCTATCTACTGCGCCCGAGAGAACGCGAACGCGCCTACACCCTGATCCGCTCCCAGATCGAAGCCGGACGGCAGGCCTTCATCATCTACCCGCTGATAGACGAAAGCGAATCCCTCGAAGCGCCCGCCGCAACTGCCGAGTATGAGCGCCTGAGCACCGAAATCTTCCCAGACCTGCGATTGGGATTGCTACACGGACGTTTGAAGCCCGATGAAAAAGAACGGGTGATGCAGCGCTTCCGCAACGGGGAGTATCATATCCTGGTATCCACCACCGTCGTCGAGGTCGGAGTAGATGTACCCAACGCCACGGTCATGCTCATCGAAGGCGCAAACCGCTTCGGGCTGGCCCAGCTCCACCAGCTACGCGGTCGCGTCGGGCGCGGTGCCGGCCCCGCGTTCTGCCTGTTGATCCCGGAACGCGACGACGCCGTGGAAAACGAGCGACTCCAGGCCATGGTCGAGACCAACAACGGCTTCATACTGGCCGAACGCGATCTGCAGCAACGCGGCCCCGGCGAATTTCTTGGGACACGTCAATCCGGCTATGTCACCAGCCTGCGCATGGCCAGCCTCTCCGACCTGCCTCTGATCGAACGGGCCCGTTCTTTTGCCCACCGCATTTTTGAACAAGACCCCCTTCTCAAACAGCCCCAACATGCCCTGCTGGCAGAAGCCTTACAACGCTTCTGGGGTGAACTGAAAACCGACATCAGTTGAGGTGCCCATGATTCGTGCATTATTCCCTGGCACGTTCGACCCGATCCACTACGGTCATATTGACATCGCTGAGCGCGCCGCCCGTCTCTTCGACGAGCTGGTCGTCGCCGTCTATGACAAACCGTTGAAAACCCTGTTTTTTTCCCCCCAGGAACGCATCGCTCTCGTCGAGGAAGCCCTGGCGCACAACCCGAAAATTCGCGTCACCGGCTACAGCGGCCTGACGGTAGATTTCTGCCGCGCCATCGGCGCCCAGGTGATTGTGCGCGGGCTGCGCGTCTTTTCGGATTTTGAGTTTGAATTCCGCATGGCGCTGGCCAACCATCGCCTGGCGCCGGACATCGAAATCGTGGCCCTGATCACCGCCGAAGAGCACACCTTTCTCTCCTCCACGACCGTGCGCGAGATCGCCCTGCTGCATGGCGATGTCTCCAGCATGGTACCACCCCATGTGGAAGCCGCCCTGCGCCGCAAAGTCGAAACCATGAACGAGCCACTGCCTCCCAACGCCCTGCGGGATTGATCTTCTTTCACACAGGAGGGCCTGATGGATATTCTGCAATTAATTGATCGGCTGGAAGAAATCTTCAACGAGAGCCGCGCCATCCCGCTGACCCACAGCGTCATCGTGGACGAGGACCGCATGTTGGACATCATTGACCAGATGCGCATCACGGTCCCGGAAGAGGTCAAAAAGGCCCAGCAGATCCTCACCCAGCGCGACCGCATTCTGGCCCAGGCCCAGGAAGAGGCCGAACGCACCCTCAACCTGGCCCGAGAGCGCGCCGAGCAAATGGTACAACAAAGCACCATCGTCGTGGAGGCGCAAAAGGAAGCGGAGCGCATTCTGAATCAGGCCCAGCAGGAGGCGGAACACATCCGCCGCGAAGCCGATGCCTATGCCCTGCAATCCCTGCAGCGTCTGGAAGAGGAGCTTGAGCGGCTGTTGCGCCAGGTGCGCAACGGCATCGCCACACTGCAAAAAAGCATGGGCGAAAAGGAAAAGTCATGAGCGAAGAGGTGTTTATCATCTCGGCAGTGCGCACCGCTATCGGGATCGGTAAATCCCATGGCGCCCTTTATCCCTTCCAGCCGGTCGAATTGACCGCCTGGGTGATGCAGGAAGCGGTACGTCGCGCCGGGCTGGAAGCGGGACAGGTCGAGGATGCGATTTGGGGCGTCGTTACCCCGGTTGGGGATCAAGGCGCAAACCTGGCGCGTCTGGGGGTGCTCAAGGCGGGTTTTCCCGTTCAGGTGCCGGCAGTGACCCTGAACCGCATGTGCGGCTCCAGCCAGCAGGCGATCCACTTTGCGGCCCAGGCCATCCTCTCCGGAGATATGGACATTGTGCTGGCCGGCGGTACGGAGATGATGTCGCATCAGCCGCTCGGCGCCGATTATCCTCCCCAATGGCCACAGGTCGGCTATGAACTCATCCACCAGGGATTGAGCGCCGAAAGGATGGCCCGAAAGTGGCAGCTTTCGCGGCAGGAGCTGGATGACTACGCCTATCAATCCCATCTGCGAGCCGCGCGCGCCATCGAAGAAGGACGATTCCGCTCACAAATCCTGCCCATTCGTCTGGCCGATGGGAGCCTGTTCACCGAGGATCAGGGCGTGCGCCGCCCACCGAACCGTGAAAAGATGGCCGCCCTCCCACCAGTCTTTCAGGAAGATGGCGTGATCACCGCCGGCAATTCCAGCCAGATCAGCGATGGCGCGGCTGCGCTCCTGCTGGCCTCGCCGAAAGCCGTGGGACGCTATAACCTGATGCCAGTGGCGCGCATCGTGGCGCGGGTAGTTGTCGGCTCCGATCCCACCCTGATGCTCGATGGGCCCATCCCCGCCACGCGCAAAGTGCTCGCGCGCGCCGGCCTGCGCCTGGACGAGATAGACGTGATCGAGATCAACGAGGCCTTCGCCAGTGTGGTGCTGGCCTGGGCGCGCGAGTTCGAGCCGGATATGGAGCGGGTCAATCCGAACGGCGGCGCGATCGCCCATGGCCATCCGCTGGGCGCAACCGGCGCGATCCTGATGACCAAGCTGGTCTATGAACTGGAACGTCGCAAGGCGCGCTATGGATTGCAAACGATGTGCATTGGCCACGGCATGGCAACGGCAACGATTATCGAACGAGTCTAAGCATGGCTGAAGTTTTCCTCTCACTGGGCACCAATCTGGGAGATCGCCTGCAGAATCTGCACAAGGCGTTAAAATGCATTGCGCCTGAAGTGAAAATTCTGCAATGTTCCTCCATCTACGAGACACTCCCCTGGGGCTACACCGAACAGCCCCTTTTTCTGAACCTGGTGCTGCGCAGCCAGACCGATCGGGAGCCGCAAGCGCTGCTGGAATTTCTGAAAGCATGCGAACAAGCCCTGGGGCGCCAGCCGGGCTTTCGATATGGCCCGCGACTCATTGACCTGGACATCCTGGCCTTCGAGGATCGCGTGCTGGAAACGCCTGTGCTGACCCTGCCCCACCCGCGGCTGCATGAGCGCGCCTTCGTGCTGGTGCCGCTGTGCGAAATTGCTCCCGACTGGGTGCATCCCCGTCTCCAAAAGCGCGCCGTGGAATTGCTCAAGGAAACCGATGCGGGCGGCATTCAGCGCATCGCGCCGCCCCCGCTTGAACCATCCTTCTTCCCCGGATAAACCTTTCCCTCTGGAGGTGCTCTATGAGCGAGATCAAACCCCTGAACTGGCAGCCTGCTCCAGGAATTGGCTATACGGTCTCCCGTCGCCCGGATGGCGGGATGAACATCGTCTTCACGCATCTGGACGATGCGACCATCGAACACTGGCGAGCCTTTGCGCTGGAGCACCTGCTGGGCGCCGATCGGCGCACGCGGAATTTATATGACCTGCGAGCGGTCAAAGAAATTCCTGAAAAAGCCATCCGCACCGCTATCGAAGTGAACAACGATCCGGCAGCGCGCAACATCCGCCTGGCGGTCGTGGTTTCCAGCCCGGAAGTCGCAGAGGGCATTCGACAAATCGCAGCCCTCTCCTTCCCGGCTGCCGGCGCGGCGGTGAAGCTGTTCACCGACATCAACGAAGCCGAAGCCTGGTTGAGCCGCCCGCTGGATCAAATTCCATGAAACCTTTGCCACTCCGCTCGCAGCGCTTTGAATGGGGGAAACGCACATACGTCATGGGAATTCTGAACGTCACGCCGGATAGCTTTTCCGGGGATGGTCTGCTGCAGCGCGAGGATTTCCTGAGGGCCTCCCTGGAACAGGCGCGACGCTTTCTGGAAGCTGGCGCGGATATTTTAGATATTGGCGGCGAATCCACGCGCCCCGGCTCACAGCCGGTTTCAGCCGCCGAGGAGATGGCGCGCGTCCTGCCGGTCATCGAGCGATTGCGCCAGGAATTCCCCAACGCCATCCTCTCCGTGGACACATACAAAGCCGCAGTCGCCGAAGCGGCGCTGCAGGCGGGGGCAGATATGGTCAACGACGTCTGGGCCCTGCGCGCCGATCCGGCCATGGCCGGCGTGGTTGCCCGTTATAGCGTTCCGGTGATCCTGATGCACAATCGCAGTCAGCCGGCCAATATCGAAGTACGGGAGCGTTTGGGAAGCGCCTATCGCGCCGCTGAATATACGAACCTGCTGGAAGACATCCAGCGCGACCTGCGCCAAAGCATTGCCCTGGCTCACGCCGCCGGCATCCCGGATGAGCACATCATCCTCGATCCGGGCATCGGCTTTGGAAAATCGGTCGAGCAGAACCTGGAACTGATCAACCGCCTGGGAGAACTGCGCGCCCTGGGGTACCCGATCCTGCTGGGGCCTTCGCGCAAATCTTTCATTGGCTATACCCTCCATCTGCCCCCCGAGCAACGCCTGGAGGGCACAGCCGCAGCCGTGGCTGTGGGTATCGTGCGCGGCGCGGACATCGTTCGCGTCCATGATGTAGAGGCGATGGTGCGCGTGGTGCGCATGACCGATGCGATTGTGCGGCGGTGAACGATGGATCAGCCCTTTGCAGCACTCTCCCAGCGCTTTGCTTCACGGTTTGGAGAAGCGCCCGCCTTCCTGGTGCGCGCACCGGGACGGGTGAACCTGATCGGTGAGCACACGGATTACAACCAGGGATTCGTGCTCCCCTTAGCTCTGGAGCACTCGGTGCGAATCGCGCTTCGTCCACGCCGCGACCGACGCGTGCGTTTATATTCAGAGAATTTTCAGCAGTGGGTGGAATTTTCCCTGGAGAAACTTGAGAAAGCGCAGGGATGGGGCGAGTATGTGAAAGGCGTTGCCTGGGCCCTGCAGGAAGAAGGTTACACCCTTCAAGGATGGGAAGGCCTGCTGGAAAGTCAGGTGCCGATTGGGGCCGGGCTCTCCTCCTCCGCCGCCCTGGAAGTAGCCGTGGCGCGGGCTTTTGCGGCGGTTTCCTCCCTCCCCTGGGATGGAAAACGCATGGCTCTGCTCTGCCAGAAGGCCGAAAATGAATGGGTGGGGGTGCAGTGTGGCATCATGGATCAGATGATCAGCGCGCTCGCTGAACGCGGCCATGCCCTGTTCCTGGATTGTCGCACCTTGGAAACACAACAGGTTCCTTTCCCCTCGCTGGCGAGGATCGTGGTCATGGATAGTGGCACACGACGCACCCTGAGCCACTCAGCCTACAACGAACGCCGCCAGCAATGCGAAGAGGCCGCCCGGCTGCTACAGGTGCCGGCGCTGCGCGATCTCTCGCCGCAGGAACTGGATCAAAGGGCGGCGCGTGTGCGCCTGGATCAAGTCCTCTACCGTCGCGCCCGGCATGTCGTCACCGAAAATGAACGGGTGGCGCACACGGTACAGGCGCTGCAGGCCGGGGACGTGGCCGCCGTCGGCGCATTGCTCAACGAGAGCCACCGCAGCCTGGATCAGGATTTCGAGGTCACCAATCAGGCACTGAACGAACTGGTAGCGGTGGCCTGGGAGCATCCTGCCTGCTACGGGGCGCGCATGGTCGGGGCCGGCTTTGGAGGCTGCGCCATTGCCCTGGTCAAAGAAGAAGCAACGGAAGCATTCATGGAGTTCGTGCGCCAGGCATATGCACAACGGAGCGGCTACCGGACAGAACTCTATCCTTCGCATCCTGAGCAAGGGGTGGAGTGTTATTCAGGGATGATGGACGATAGACGGTCGAGATAGATAACTGGCAGATGATTACCCTCGATTCATGACAAACGAAACTGGTAAAAACTTCCCGAAGCGGACATAATCAAAGCAGGGGTTTCCCCTGCTCAATCTGTTTCCCAACAGGAGGCCTGTATGGCACGAATTACTCGCGAAGATGCGCTGGAATATCACCGTCTGAAGGGTAAGCCCGGAAAACTTGCCATTATCCCGACCAAGCCCATGGATACGCAACGCGACCTGAGCCTGGCCTACACTCCAGGGGTGGCAGAACCGGTGCTGGAAATCGAAAAGAACCCGGAGCTGGCCTATGAATACACCGCAAAAGCCAATCTCGTCGCCGTCGTCTCCAATGGAACAGCCATCCTGGGGCTGGGAGATCGGGGAGCGCTGGCCAGCAAGCCGGTGATGGAGGGAAAAGCAGTCCTCTTCAAAAAATTTGCCGATGTAGATGTCTTTGACATCGAAGTCAACACCCATGATCCCGATGAACTGATCCGCGTGGTGGCCGCCATCGCCCCCACCTTTGGAGGCATTAACCTGGAAGACATCAAAGCGCCGGAATGTTTTTACGTTGAGGAACAGCTGAAGGCAATGCTCGATATTCCGGTCTTCCACGACGATCAGCATGGGACGGCGATCATCTCGACGGCAGCGCTCGCCAACGCCCTGGAGCTGGTCGGCAAACGACATGATGAAATCCGTATGGTGATTTCGGGCGCTGGCGCTGCAGCGATTTCCTGCGCCGAACTGGCGATCCGCTGGGGCGTCAAACGAGAAAACATCCTCCTTGTAGATAGCAAAGGGGTGGTCTATAAGGGGCGGAAAGAAGGCATGAATCCGTATAAGGAGCGCTTCGCTGTCGAAACGGATGCACGCACGCTCGCCGATGCCCTACGCGGCGCGGATGTCTTCTATGGCCTTTCGGTGGCCAATATTCTCACTCCGGAGATGGTCAAAAGCATGGCCGAACGCCCGATCATCTTCGCCATGGCCAACCCGGATCCCGAAATTCGCCCCGAGCTGGCGCGGGAAGCCCGCCCCGACGCGATCATCGCTACGGGTCGTTCCGACTATCCGAACCAGGTGAATAACGTGCTCGGCTTCCCCTTCATCTTCCGTGGCGCCCTGGATGTGCGCGCACGCGCCATCAACGATGAGATGAAGATAGCCGCCTCGCGAGCACTGGCAGCACTGGCAAAAGAGGATGTGCCGGATTCGGTGCTGCGCGCCTATGGGTTGGAAAGCCTGAAATTTGGCCCGGATTACATCATCCCCAAGCCGCTCGATCCGCGCGTCCTGCTCTGGGAGGCGCCAGCAGTTGCCCAGGCTGCTATAGAGAGCGGTGTCGCTCGCAAGAAAATTGACATCGAAGAATACCGTGAGCAACTGGCCTATCGTCTGGGCAAAGGGGAACAGGTGCGCTACTTCATCTTGAACAAGGCACGCGCCAGCGGCGGCAAGAAGCGCATCGCCTTCGCCGAGGGTGAAGAGAAAAAAGTGCTGCGGGCGGCCGCCATCATCAAGGACGAAGGGATCGGGATACCGGTGCTCATCGGGCGCAAAGCGATCATCGAAGAACGCCTGCGCGAACTGGGGCTGGACTATACCCCCGAAGTCGTTGATCCGGCCACCTTCCCACGCCTGGAAGAATACGCGCAGGCCTACTACGAGCTACGTCAGCGCAAGGGAATGACATTGGGCCTGGCCCGCAAACGCATTCGGGATGTCAATGTCTTCGGGGCAATGATGGTCAGAATGGGCGATGCCGATGCCTTCATCAGCGGCCTGACATACGAATATCCAGAAGTGATCCGCCCGGCCCTGCAAATTCATCATACCAAACCCGGCGCAACCCGGGCAGCCGGTGTTTACCTGATGATCGTGGACGATCGCGTGTACTTCTTCACCGACGCAACGGTAAATATCGAACCGACCAGCGAGGACCTGGCCGAGATCGCCTGCCTAGTAGCCGACTTTGCTCGCCAGCTCGAAGTGGAACCGCGCATTGCATTCCTCTCCTTCTCCAACTTCGGCTCCACCCCCCACCCGCTTTCGGATAAGGTGCGCCGCGCCGTGGAGCTGGTCAAGGCGCGCCGCCCGGATCTGATCGTGGACGGGGAGATGCAGGCGGATACAGCCGTTGTGCCCTCCATCATCGAGGAACGATACCCGTTCAGCGCGGTGAAGGATGCCAATGTACTGGTCTTCCCATCGCTGGAATCGGCGAATATCGCCTATAAACTCCTGGCACGCCTGGGCAAGGCCAGAGCGATCGGCCCCATCTTGCTCGGCATGGGCGCGCCGGTACACGTCATGCAAACGGGCGATGAGGTGAACGACATTGTTCAAATCGCCGCCGTGGCTGTGATGGATGCGCTGAGCCGGGAGAAGAAGCAGGTTTCAGGGTAATTACTCAGCCATGTCATTGCGAGCCGTTTTTTGGCGAAGCAATCTCCCGTTTACCAGGCCAGCTTGACAGTCTGGGGATTGCTTCGTCGCAAAGAACGCTCCTCGCAATGACATCAAAACGGTTCTGATGCAGGGCTGAATCGTTGCGTTTCAGGTAGCCAAAACAAAAGGGATGGGTTGCTCCCATCCCTTTTTCATTTCAAGCGCAAAATTTCGCAATAAACCACCAGGGTCGCCAGGTCACGAAGTTTTTCCTCCCCGCTCCTTGGCTGACGGCGCGCTCTCTGATTGTCCCTGCTCTTCCTCGCCTGCACCCCGATCCAGGTGCTGTTTTGTGTTAAACTAAAGCAGGAGGACCCCTATGTCGGAACCGCTTGTACGGATTACTGCTCAGGCTACGGTAGATACGGCTCTCCAGGCCTGGAGGCATTACCTGGAAGATCAAGGGCGCTCCCCTCATACCATCACCTCTTTTCTGGCCGATTTAAAATTGCTGGCGCAGTACCTGCCTCCGGATCGCACATTGGGAGCTATCACCACCGATGATCTGCGCCGTTTTTTCCAGTGGCTGGAAAAGGAGCGCGGGGTGCCTTGCAGTCGCAAGAGCCTGGCGCGGCGCATCACGTCGGTCAAGTCCTTTTTTCGCTGGCTACAGCGTTACGGTGTGCTGGTCGTTGACCCGGCGGAAAAGATCCCCTCGCTCAGCGTTTTCAGCCCACCCCCGCAGGTGCTGACCGAGGAAGAAGAAGCTGCAGTTTTGCAAGCAGCGAAAGAAATGCGCCGCGCGGATCGCCCGGATACGCGCCCCTATGCGCTCCTGTTGCTTTTGCTCAGCACCGGGATCAAGAAAAGTGAGTGCCTCGGCATTCATGTTAACCACATCGAACTCCAGAGTTCACAAGGGCCTTATCTCTTTGTCCGTTATGCCAGCCCAACCCATCGCTACAAGGAGCGCAAGCTACCGCTGAGCGAAGAATGGCTGGAAGCCTATCAGGCCTATGTGGCGCAATATGGCATCACTTCTCAGCTTTTCCCCTGGACGGCGCGCGCCCTGGAATATGTGCTGGAAGAGATCGGGGAAAGGGCTGGTTTGCAAAAGCATCTTTCGTTTGATATGTGTCGCTGGACATATGCTTTGCGCCAGTATCAGCAGGGAATGGAAGCGGATCTCATCCGTCAGCGATTGGGCATTTCTCGCATCCAGTGGCGGGAGGTGTTTTTGAAGTTACGCCGCCTCGCTGGAGAGGAGATTTCATCCCCTGAATCCACAAAAGCCACCTGAGCGCTATGTTGCTTGCGATTGATGTTGGGAATACCAACCTGACCCTCGGCCTGTACCAGGGCGATCAACTCGGCCCTCACTGGCGGCTGGCGACCGATCATGCCCGTATGCCGGACGAATACGGCCTGCAATTCCTTGGCCTCTTGCAGCATGTCGGTCATTCCCCTGCCGATCTGGAGGGGGTTTGCCTGGCCTCGGTCGTTCCTCCATTGACCGGGCGCATTATCCAGGCCTGCCGTGAATACCTGCACCAGGAGCCGCTCGTTGTGGAGGCCGGCATACGCACCGGCATTCGCATTCGCTATGAGGATCCGCGCCAGGTCGGGGCGGATCGCGTGGCCGATGCCGTGGCGGTCTATCATCTCTACGGAGGGCCGGCCTGTATCATTGACTTCGGCACGGCCACCACGTTCAACGCGCTGACGCGCAAGGGGGATTATCTGGGAGGGGCTATCACCGCCGGCCTTGGCCTGGCTGCCGAGGCGCTCTTCCAGCGCGCGGCCAAACTGCCGCGCATTGACATCCAGCGCCCCCCTTCCGTGATCGGTCGCAATACCACCCATGCGATGCAATCGGGTTTGCTCTTCGGCTATGTGGCCATGACCGAGGGCATGGTGGATCGCTTTCGGGCTGAACTGGGCAAAGATATGAAAGTGATTGCCACCGGTGGTTGGGCTGAACTCATCGCCCGTGAAACGCCGGTGATTGATATTCTGGCCCCCTGGCTCACCTTAGATGGATTGCGTATCCTCTGGAAACTCAACCGCCCCTGAGATAAGGAGACCCTTATGCACTTTGACGCTTCGCTCCCCCCTGTACCCCTGGCGCAGGTCACGCCGATTGCCCGCGCTGCGGAAGCGCTCGGTTTCGATGCGCTTTGGACCAGCGAAACGCAGCACGATCCGTTTTTCCCGTGCGTCCTGATCGCTGAGCACACGCAGCGCCTGCACATGGGAACAGCCATCGCTGTTTCCTTTGCGCGTTCCCCGGCGACGCTTGCTTACAAAGCCTGGGACCTGGCTCAGTATTCCCAGGGTCGCTTTATTTTAGGGCTGGGGACGCAGGTGAAGGCGCATATCGAACGCCGCTTTGGAATGCCCTGGCCGGAGTCACCGGTGGGTAAATTGCGTGAACAAATCCTGGCGATTCGCGCCTTCTGGCAAAGCTGGCAAACTGGCGCCCCGCTGAATCTGCGCGGGGAATACTATCGCCTGACCCTGATGTCGCCCTTCTTCAATCCAGGGCCGATTGAATATCCCTCCATCCCAATCTACATTGCCGGGGTGAACACCGGGCTGGCGCGCCTGGCAGGGGAAACCTGTCAGGGATTCCATGTACACCCCTTTCACAGCCCGCGTTATTTGCGGGAGGTGATTATGCCGGCGATAGAAGAGGGCCTGCGCCGCGCCGATCGTCAGCGTCAGGAGATTCAAATCTCGGTGACAGCGTTTGTGGCTACCAGTGAACAGGAGAAGGCGTTTGCTCGTTCCCAGATCGCCTTCTATGCTTCTACGCCCTCCTATCATTCCGTGATGGCGCTTTATGGCTGGCAGGACCTGGCGGAGCGTCTCTCAGCCCACGCGGCGCGAGGCGAGTGGGGCGAAATGCCGGCCTTGATCAGCGACGAAGTGCTCAACGAATTCTGCCTGATCGCTCCCGAGGCCGATCTTGCGGCGGCGCTGCGAGAGCGTTACCAGGGTCTTGCGGATCGGCTGACGCTCTACACGCCTTTCATCCCTGGTGAAAAAGATGCCTTCTGGTCTCGTCTGATCCGGGAGCTGAACGGGTAGCCTCTTCAATTCACGAGATTGCTGAAAGCACCTGTTTAAAAACACAAGGCCCATCTCCGGGAGGTGGGCTTGCTCTTTTTGCTATGCGGCCTCTGCGGCGGGAGCTGTTTGAGCCATGGGCGTTGTCGCTCTCCAGAAACCGATGAGTAGCAGGAGCGCGCCCAGGAACTCTCCCAGGTAAAGACCACCGGGGATCTGTAAGCGGCTGAAAAGGCCGCCGAAGGCCGGCATCATGGCGCCGACTGCGATCAGCACGTTTCCAATGGCGCGGTGCAGGAGCACGCGCTTGCGCCAGAAAATATAGGCCGAATAGGCGGCCCCACCGACCAGGGTTACCGTACCATACAGGTTGAAAAACGGCGTGAGTATGCGCACCCCAGGGGTCAGGATCGCTTTTCCGCTCAATTCCGTGTGAGGGGCTCCCCCACCGGGCATCAGCGTCGGATCCAGTTGTGCCGTGAACACGCGATAAAAAGCGAAAAGCGACCCAAGCACCAGCAAGACCATCAAGGCATGGGCCCATTTCGGTCGAGCCAGCAGGTAAACTGTGCCCTGTCCCAGCCAGGCGGCGACCAGCACCGCCCCGAACAGGTACCATAACCGGAAGACCAGCGGATTCCAGCCAAAGGCGCCGTGGTAAAACTCACAAAAGCCGCCGATGCCATAGAAAAGCATTCCAATCCCCCAGAAGAGCTGATGCAGGCCTTTACGCGTCGCAAAACGGCGCAGCACGAAGATCGCCAGGGCGAACGATAACAGGCTGGATGCGAGAGGGAGAATCACATTGAACATCAAAAGCCTCCTTATTCGAGTTTAAATTACGCAATAGCCCTTCGGGCTATGACGGCTCGCCGGGGACACGCTGCCCGGTTGCCTATGTCCAGGGGATCCAGCGCAGGGCAATGGCTATGGTCAGCACGAGCAGGATCAGGATCAGCGCGCCGATCACCACCAGAGCGACAGGCAACAGACGTTCATAGAAGGGAGGGTAACGCCGAGGGGATTTATCCATGGTGATTCTCAAGCACCTGATAGGTTTCGAGGAGACGGAGCAGGATGGTATCGGTAAAAGTGTGAATTTTAGGAAGTATCTTGTAAACTGCCCGATTGGAGGGATGGGATATGCTCAGGATAGCTTCTATCATGAGGCTGCGAAAGAACAGGAAAGCCTGCACAGCCTCCATACAGCTCAAACCGTAACGGCGGGCGCGGGAAGCATATTCGTAGCCGATAGCGTGTGCTTCGGCCAGCGAGCCGTGGTCATCGGCTAAGAAGGCAAGCAGTGCACGGAACAAAGCATGAGCGCTCTGGCGATATTGGGCACGCGCAGTTTCATCCAGGCGGGCATACCAGGGCTCGGCATTCAGCCGTCCTTCAGCGACCTGCAGCCGAACATTCTGCAGCACAGAATTCATCATCGCTTCCGGTTCAGGTTCCTGCCAACTGGCAAGCCACAATTCCAGTTCACGGCGCAAATAGCGGCGATGCCCTCCCTGAGTTAAATGCACCGGCAACAGCCCTTTGTTCGACCACAAGCGTACCGTGCCTGGGTGCACTCCAAGCAGAGCAGCGGCATCTTTGAGGGAAAGCCATTCCTTGCCCATCAATTCTCCGCGGCCAGTGCAATTTTTTCGAGGAAAGAAGGTCCTTCAGCGTTCTGGCAAAATATCTCTACATCCATGAGCCTGAGCATCCACGTGGCAATGAGTAGCATGAATGAGTCCAGAATCGGAATAACGGCAAAATGGAACAGCAAAAAATTTTTTGCCGCAACTGGCTGAGTAGTTCCTTTCGGCAAAGTAGAACTGCACAAATTTTTTCTTATCCGCCTTTGGTGGTCAAAAATTATCCTTTTATTCATAAATCTTGCGCGCTCTATATGTGCGCGGTGGGTTTTATGTGCGCGGTGGGTTTTTTGCGGTGGGCTCGATCTTATAAATCATACCCGATCCTGTCAATATAGATTTATGCAGAATTTTCCAGGCGGAAATAAGAAACCTCTTCGTGGTGAGAATGCTTGAAGTCCGATTCTGAAATAAGCGAAGCGAGGGGATTCGTGCTAAAATTTCCGCTATGCAAGAGAACCTGGAGCTTGATGCGCGCCTGTTGGAAGCACTTGCCAGCTTGAATCAGGTGAGTGCCACGATCAACAGCCTGGCGCCGGATAACGTCAGCGATAGCCAGAAAGTCCTGCAGTGGATCGTCGAAAGTGCCATCCGTGTCATCCCCGGCGCTTCAGCGGTTATCTATACGTTCGACCCCATACGCCAGGCCTTTGAGCCACACTCGCGCGTCGCAGCCGGGGAGATTCGGCGCCATCCTCCGCGCCGTCACCCCGAGCCGGAAGATGCGCCGCGCCCGGATGGGATCGGTATGCGTGCCATTCAGCAACGTCGTCGTGTGCTCTCCTACGAAGAACCCGATCTCAACGTGCATCCTTACTATCAGGCGCTGGGGGTGCGCGTAACGGCTTGTTTTCCCCTTATCGTTGCCCAGCAGGCTGTCGGAGCGCTTTACCTGTTCCTGCACGAGGAACGCCGACTCAATCAACTCGAATTGCTGATGCTGGATAACTTTGTCAACCAGGCGGCAATGGCTATCTATCACAGTCGCCGCCTGAGCAGTATACACCGTGACCTGAGTCGCAAGGAGGAAAACTTGCGGCGCCTGCATCGGGCAGCCATGCTTCTCTCCTCCCGCCTTCGACTGGAAGAAACGCTGGAATCCATCCTGCAGGTGGCGCTGGAAGTCACGAATGCCCATTATGGCATCTTCCGCTTGCTGGATAAGGAGGGGAAAAATCTGGTCACGCGCGCCGTGGCCGGAGAACAACTGTACCGCCCTCTGGTAGAGGCCCTGCCGCTTGAATCGAACAGCATCATGGCCTGGGTCGCCCGGACACGTCAGGCCATTTTGATCCCCGATCTGCGGACAGAACCCTGGTCAAAGATGTATTATCCCCTGGATGCCGGCCTGACCATGCGTTCCGAGGTGGCGGTGCCGCTGATTAACGCCAGCGGTCGCCTGGAGGGCGTGTTGAACCTGGAAAGCCCGGAGGTGGGCGCGTTCAACGAGGAGGATCGCTATCTGCTGCAAACGCTGGCCACTTACGCTGTGACAGCGATCCAGGAAGTACGCTTGCTGGATGCGATCCTGGAGATCGCGCGCCGGCTCCTCACGCAACCCTGCAAGGAGGTCCTGCAACACATTGCCCAAACCGCTTGCGACCTGCTCAACGCTACGGACGCGGCTATCTGGCTGTTGGAAGGCGAGGAACTGATCCTGCAGGCCACCTGCGGCAGCGCCTCGCGCGCCGAACGCCTGCCTCTCCGGGAAAGTCTGGCCGGTCAGGCGATCCTGAAGCAGTCGCCGATTGTCGTCCGGGATCTCCGTCGCGAACCGCGTTTCTATCGGCAAGACCTGGCGCGACGCTACGGCTGGCGGCGCGCCCTGGTGGTACCGGTCGCTGCCGGCGAGCATCCTCGCCCTATCGGCGCCTTCAGCATTTACAGCACCGATAGCGAGCCCGGACGCTTTGCCGAATCGGATTGGGATACCAAAGTGCTCTCCTCACTGGCTCATTATGCTGCCCTGGCGGTACAGAACGAACAACAGCAGCAGGCCCTGCGCGCCGCCCAGGAGCAGCGCGCCCTGGCTGAAATGTTCGCCGCGGTCGGGGATATTGCCTCCAATCTGCTCCACCGCCTGAATAACAAAATCGGCACCATCCCGGTACGCGTGCAAAATATCCAGGAAAAGTACACCTCCCTTTTGGAAAACGATCCCTATCTGACCCATAACCTGAGCGAAATTGAACGCTGTGCGCTGGAAGCAATGCAGACGGTACGCGAAAACCTCTCCCATCTGCATCCCGGCAGTCCAGAAGCGGCCACTATCGCCCAGTGTGTGGCTACGGCAGCCCGCTCCGTGCCTTTTCCCGCCGAAGTTTCCATCCAAACGGAGGGGCTGGAATCCCTGCCGCCTGTAATGGCCAGCACCGCCAGCCTGACCTTCGTATTCACCAATTTGTTTGAAAACGCGATTGAGGCCATGCAGGGAGCAGGCAATATCCGCGTGCGCGGAAACGCAGAAGGGCAATGGATAGAGATTACCGTCACTGACAGCGGGCCGGGAATTCCTCCTGAACTCCATGAACGTATCTTCGAGCTAAACTATTCGGGGCACAACGGAGGGCGTTCGCCGCGGCTCGGCTTTGGATTATGGTGGGTGAAGACACTGATCCACCGCCTGGGAGGCAAGATCGCTGTGGAAAGCGATGGTCAGCATGGAACAACCTTTCGCATCCGTTTACCGGTAGGAGGGATACCATGAATTCGTCTGCACGTGCGTTGGTGGTAGAGGACGATCCTTCCTGGCAACAAATTTTGTTCGAAATCCTGTCCGATCACCATCTGGAAGTAGAGGTGGCCGGCACACTGGAAGAGGCGCTGGCCTGCTTGAAGGAAAAATCTCATCGTCTGGCAATTGTGGATCTCTCCCTTGATGAGAGAGATCATCGCAATCGTGATGGGATACAGGTGCTGCAAGCCGCGCGGCGACTTGATCCGGAGTGTCAGGTCATCATGCTCACCGGTTTCGCTACAGTGGAGCTGGCTGTGGCTGCGCTTACGGAGTATGGTGCATTTACCTTTTTACGCAAGGAAAACTTTCGCCGGGCTCAGTTTCGCGAGATCATCGCACGCGCCCTCTCTACGGCTCCGGCATCTGTATCCTCCCCTTCCCCCTTATTTGCCTCTCCTGCTCCCGCTGGAAAGGGCAAGCGCGGCAAAGCTCTGGTCGTAGATGACGATGCCGGCTGGCGCGAGCTGCTGACGGAAATGCTCGCTGAGAGCGGGCTTCACGTCCGCGCCTGTAGCGGGTATGGAGAAGCGCTTGGCAAACTGCGGCGAGAGAAATTTGCCCTGGCGATTGTGGACCTTTCGCTCTCCGGTACGTTCTGGCGCGCTTCCCGCGCGCCGGGCGATCTGGAGGGATACCAGCTCCTGCGAATGACTCAAAAGCTACGCCTGCCGACCATCGTCGTCAGCGGCGCGGCCTCGCCGGTGGACATCCAGCGCGCCTATGGGGAGTATGAGATTTTTGCCTGCATCGAAAAACAGACCTTTGACCGCGCCGCGTTCTATCGCCTGGTTGAGGAGGCGCTCCAAAAGCGCCAGCCGCAAGGGGAGCTGGCAACCTTAACGGAACGGGAACGTCAGGTGTTGGAACTGTTGGTGCAGGGCATGAGCAACAAGGAAATTGCGCTACGGCTATCCGTCAGCACCAATACGGTCAAGCAGCATCTGAAATCCATCTTTGAGAAGCTCAACGTGCATAGTCGGGCAGCAGCCGTGGCGAAGGCACTGGAGGAAAAATAGTCTGGGGGTCATGCTGGCAGAACACATTGCAGGAAAAAGTCAAGCGCAAGAAGAAAAAAAAACACCAAGACACAAAGGCACAAAGTTTTTTCCTCGCTCCTTGTTCGCTGGCGGTCTTCCCGACAGGCTGGAAAGCCTGTGCTACAGCGGTCCGCCGTCCGCGGTCTGCGGTCCCCATTCGTTTATTCGTTCCCTCATTCGTTGACGGTTTGCTCCCCCCTGGCAGGCTGGAAAGCCTGTGCTACTGCCGTCCACGGTCTGCGCTCTCCATTCGTTTATTCGTTCCCCATTCGTTGACGGTTTGCTTCCCCCCTGACAGGCCGGAAAGCCTGTCCTACCGCCGTCCACCGTCTACCGTCCATCGTCCATTTCGCCGTCTGCCGTCTGCGGTCTATTCTGCCGTCCGCCGTCCCCATTCGTTTATTCGTTCCCTCATTCATTGACGGTTCTCTCCCCCCGGCAGGCTGGAAAGCCTGACCTGCAGCGGTCTGCCGTCTATCCACCCTCCATCGTCTATCGTCATCGTCTGCCGAAAGGCTTGACAAAAACAGCACAAATATTTATAATCAGTACAAAATAATAATGGTTATAAATATGGCTTCTGTTGACACCCTTCTCCATGCCATCAAACAAGCCGGGTTGCGTCTTACGCCGCAGCGATTGGCAATTTGTCGCCTGCTGGCGGAAAGCAAAACCCATCCCACGGCGATGCAAATCTATCAACAGCTTAAGCCCCAGTTCCCGTCGCTCTCCCCGGCTACGGTCTATAACACCCTGGAGGCGCTGGTCAGCCTGGGCGCGGTCAACATGCTGGGGCAGGCTGGCGATGATGAGGTGCATTACGACGCCGATACCGCGCCGCATGTCAACCTGGCCTGTGTGATCTGCCACCGCATCGTGGATGTACCCTCGTCCTACGTGCTGTATCTGGATCAGGAAGTTTCCCAGAACAGCGGTTTTAAGATTCTGGGCGCGCGTGTCCTTTATTATGGAGTGTGCCCGGAATGTCAGTCTAAAAAGAACCTTGCAGATGAACATCACTCCGCTGGAAGAGCGCAATGACGCACATGGAAAATGCCATTCCTCTTCCTCCTGCCAGCACACGCTGTACGGAGGTATTGACAGATCTCCTGCGCGGCTATCAGGGCGTGCAGGAAGTTGCTTTTGATGTTGAAAACGGTGCGCTGAAACTGGTCTATGATCCCCGCCGGCTTTCCCCTGAACAGGCGCAAAACCTGATCGAACAGTCGGCGATCATTGCGACCCAGCGCGTCATGCAATGCCTGAGCAAGCAGCAAGCCGGGTTGGAAGCCTGCGCCGGTTGTACGCGGGAAATGCAGGAGCGGCTCTTGCGGTACTATCGCGCCGCGGGCGAATCGCCTCAGGTGAGTTTTCGTGAGGGAGTGATCCAGGCATCCCTGCAAAGGGAGGAAATGCCAGCGGAAAGCGCTACGGCCACTGTCCAGGCGCTTCCGCCTGCCGGGAAGGTTGAATCCCGCCTCTGGCTCGCTCCGGAGAAAATCGAAATGCTTTTCACGGCCTTCAATGCTATCTTTGGCCTCTCCGCATGGCTCAGCGCAAAAGCGGGAGGGCCGCTCTGGCTCGTCGCATTGCTCTACACGCTTTCGTACTTTTTCGGGGGATACTTTGGGTTTTTAAAGACCTTAGAAGGCTTAAAAGAAAGGGTTTTGAACGTAGACCTGCTGATGATCCTGGCCGCGCTGGGTGCGGCCTTCATCGGTTCCCCGGCGGAGGGGGCGACGCTGCTCTTCCTTTTTTCGCTTTCGAACACGTTGCAGGCCTATGCCCTGGATCGCAGTCGCAAGGCGATTCAAAAACTCCTCGATTTGCGCCCGCCTGTCGCAACGGTGCGACGCGGATCACGTCTGGAAGTTGTACCTGTAGAAGCGCTGCGCCTCGGCGACGTGGTGCTGGTGCGGCCGGGTGAGCGTTTCCCCATAGACGGGGAGGTGCTGCAAGGGGAATCGGATGTCAATCAGGCCACTATCACCGGGGAAAGCACCCCTGTGCATAAGGCGCCCGGCGATCCTGTCTTTGCTGCCACTTTAAACGGGAGCGGCGCCCTGGAGATTCGGGTGACGCGCCTGGCGCAGGATACGATGCTGGCGCGCATCGTGCAAATGGTCGAAGAGGCGCAGGCCACCAGGGCCAACACGCAACGCGCGCTGGATACTTTTGAGCAATATTACGCTCTCTTCGTACTCAGTGCGGCCGCACTTTTGATCCTGATACCCTGGCTGCTTTTGGGGCAACCTTTCCATCCCACCTTCTACCGGGCCATGACCTGGCTGGTGGTTGCCTCGCCTTGTGCGCTGGTCATCTCCACGCCGGCTAGCATCCTGAGCGCCATTGCCAACGCCGCCCGTAACGGCATCCTCTTCAAAGGCGGAATCCATCTGGAAAAAACAGCGACGCTGAAAGTGATCGCCTTCGATAAGACCGGCACGCTCACCACAGGAAAACCAAGCCTGCAAAAAATCTACGCGCTACGGGGAAATGAAAACGAACTCTTGCGCCTGGCTGCCTCGATTGAATCACGCTCTGAACATCCCCTGGCACATGCAGTGGTTGCGGCAGCGCAGGAGCGCGGCCTGAACGTGCCTCAGGCTTACGATTTCCGCGCCATTCCAGGGCAGGGAGTGGAGGGAAGGGTGGAAGGGGAGGATGGCGATCCCTGGTTCTGGATCGGAGGGGAGCGCCTGTTCCAGGAACGCAATATCCCCATCCCCTCTTCTCTCCAGGAACAGGCTCGCGCCTGGGAAGATTCAGGGCAGACTGTGATGTTTGTATATTGCGCTGGCTCCGAAGATGGGAAGTGCTCTCCGGGCTTTTTAGGCTTGTTGGGCATTGCCGATACGCTGCGCGAAGACGCAATCGCCATGATCCGGGGCCTGAAAACCATCGGCATTGAGCGGATCGTCATGTTGACCGGAGACAACCCGCGCGTGGCAGCCCAAATCGCAGCCCAGGCAGGCGTAGATGAATTTCATGCCGCTCTGTTGCCGCAAGACAAAGTGACCGTCCTGCGTGAGTTACGCCAGAAATACGGCCCTACCGGCATGGTGGGAGATGGTGTCAATGATGCTCCTTCCCTGGCTGTAGCCGACGTAGGAATTGCTATGGGCGGCGCCGGCACCGACGTAGCGATTGAGACAGCCGATGTGGTGCTCATGACGAACGATCTGCGGAAGATACCTTTTGCCATCCAACTGGCGCGTCAGGCGCAGCGGGTAGTACGTCAAAACCTGACCTTTGCCCTGGCGGTGATTGTAATCCTGGTGGCCTCTGCCTTTGGCTTCAACCTGCCACTGCCTCTGGGCGTGGTGGGCCATGAGGGCAGTACAGTGATCGTAGTGCTGAATGGGTTGCGCCTGTTGGGCTATCGCGGCATCAAAGTCTGAGGCCTCGCGCTCCAGCCGGCTCCGAACAAAGGCTTTTCATTAGCGTTTTCAATCAAGCCATTTGGCGGACAAAAGGACTTCTCCCTGGGTGGAGAAGTCCAACCCCTTTTCTTCAGGGATTGAACAGTGCGTATGCTATCCGCGCCCACAGGCGCCGCCCCCTGCGCCATTTACTGAGAGAGCTCCCTCTGCCTCCTTTTCCATTATGGCATAATGGAACGCATGGAACGCTTTCCTCCCCTCTTCCTTGAACGGATGCGCCGTTTCCTGGGGGATGAATATCCCCTTTTCTATCAGTCGCTCTCAGCGCCGCCGCAGAATGGTCTGCGGGTGAACACGCTCAAACTTTCTGCGGAAGCCTTCGCTCGCATCAGCCCCTTCACGCTGGAATCTGGTATCCCATGGTGCCCTTCCGCCTTCCTGGTTGCGGCGGAGGATCGCCCCGGCAAACATCCCTTTCATCTGGCCGGGCTGTATTATCTGCAAGAACCCTCGGCAATGGCAGTCGCGGAGTCGCTTGCCCCACGTCCAGGCGAACGAGTGCTCGATCTCGCCGCCTCCCCTGGGGGCAAGACAACCCATCTGGCATCCCTGATGCAAGGTGAAGGACTGCTCATCGCCAACGAGATCAAAGAAAAACGGCTCGGGCAACTGGTGATGAACGTGGAACGCTGGGGCGCGCCCAACGTGATCGTCACGAACGAATCACCAGAACGCCTGGTATCCCATTTCGGCGACACGTTCGACCGCGTCCTCTTAGACGCTCCCTGCTCAGGAGAGGGCATGTTCCGCAAGGACCCAAAGGCTCCCTCCTACTGGTCTGAGGCGATGATCGAGGGGTGCGCCGCGCGTCAAATCGTGCTTCTGCGCCTGGCGGCTCGCCTGGTTCGACCGGGGGGATGGCTGCTGTATTCGACCTGTACCTTTGCGCCGGAAGAAAACGAAGGCGTGATTGCGCAGTTTCTGGAGGAACATCCCCATTTCACGCTGCTGCCTCTCCCTCGCGTGGAGGGCGCTATGGGAGGACGTCCGGACTGGCTGCCCCGCCCGCCTTCTGCCTCCATCGCCGCAGCGCTGGAGGGGGCTTTGCGCCTGTTTCCCCATCGCCTGCCTGCGGAGGGTCACTTCCTGTGCCTTTTGCAGCGCAAAGATGCCCCATCCTCTGCGCATATCCCTGTCGCTACGCCTGCTGCAGCTCTTTCTTCGCTTCAGCGGAGGCTCTGGCAAGAGTTCGCCGCTCAGGTCTTTTCCCCGTCCTCGCGCCTGAACGAATCATCGCCCCTCTTTGTATGGGGTGACCGGTTGTATTTTTCCCCTTTCCCTCTGCCCCCTCTGGAAGGCCTGCGCCATGTCAACCGTGGGCTATGGGTGGGTAGCTTCAAGAAAAATCGCTTTGAACCCTCCCATGCGCTGGCGCTCTTTCTGCGCCCTCAGGAGGTGCAGCAAGTGGTGGATTTCCCCGCTCAAAGCGTCGAGATCGCGGCCTATCTGCGAGGGGAACCTCTCCCCTCCGCCGGCAGCGATGGATGGGTGCTGGTCTGCGTGGAGGGCTGGCCGCTCGGATGGGGAAAACGCGTCCAGGGAATTCTGAAAAACCACTATCCCAGGCACTGGCTCAGGACATTATGACGCTGAATATCGCCATGATCTCCTATCACACCTGTCCGCTGGCGACCTTAGGCGGGAAGGATACCGGCGGGATGAACGTTTATGTGCGCGATCTGACCCGCCAGTTAGGCAGGATGGGCATCCACGTAGATGTATTCACCCGCTCTCAAGATGAACATGTGCCCCACATCGTGCATGACCTGGGCTATGGGAATCGAGTGGTGCATGTACCGGCCGGCCCGGAACAACCGCGCCCGAAGCATGAGCTTTTGAGCTATCTGCCCGAATTTGTGGAAGGGATTCAACGCTTCGCAGCCGAGCGAAACATTCACTATGATGTCATTCACAGTCATTACTGGCTTTCAGGCCTGGCTGCCGAAAAACTCTCTGAGACCTGGGGGGGAACACCCATCGTGCACATGTTTCACACCTTAGGAGAGATGAAAAACCGCGTCGCCAACAGTCCAGCGAAACAGGAGCCCCCCGAACGGCTGCGCGCCGAACATCATCTGGTGCGTCGCGTCGAACGCGTGATCGCAGCCACGCCGGCGGAGGAGGCCCAGCTCAAATTGCTCTACCGTGCTTCTGGGCGTCGCCTGCGTGTGATCCCTCCAGGCGTAGATGGAGCGCATTTCTATCCTATTCCTGAGGATGAAGCAAAAATGTATCTTGGATTGCCAGAGGAAGAGCGCTTCATCCTTTTTGTCGGGCGCATTGAACCCTTGAAAGGCCTGGAAACGCTGATCCAAGCCATGGCCTGCCTGCGCCAGAGGCATTCCATCGGCAAAATTTACCTGATCATCATTGGAGGTGATCCGGATCAAGACGCAGAAAAGATGGATGACGAAATGCGACGCTTGCGGCAGTTATGCACCGAGCTTTGCCTCGATGACCGGGTACTTTTTCTGGGAAAACGCAGTCAGGATATACTCCCCTATTACTACTCGGCTGCTGAAATAGTGGTCGTGCCCTCGCATTACGAATCTTTCGGAATGGTGGCGCTAGAGGCGATGGCCTGTGGCACGCCGGTCATTGCTTCGCAGGTGGGAGGGCTGGCCTTCCTGGTGCGCGATGGGGAGACCGGCTTTCACGTCCCGGATCGGGATGTTTCAGCGCTCTGCCAGCGCATGTTGCTGTTGCTGACCCAGGAGGAAACCCGCCAGCGCATGAGCCTGCAAGCCGCCAGCTATGCCCGTTCTTACCATTGGGAACATATTGCTCCCCGCATTGTAGAAGTCTATCAGGAAGTCCTGCAGGGAAGGTAACGATTCAGTCTGGTTGTGTATGTCATTGCAAGGAGCGTTCCGGGCGACGAAGCAATCCCCAGGCCAGGGTCCCCAATTTGACAGGCTGGGAGCCCTGCCTGCGGCCTTCTGGTCTGCCATCCCTCTCCCGTGTCCATCCTCACGGCGTCTATTCGCCATCCTTCCCCTGTGGACGGTCTGCTTCCCCCTTCTACCGTCCACGAAGGATGAGGAATGCCGGAGGGTGAGCGAATCTCCGCCGGCTGGTGTGCTTTTTTGCTGCCCCTGGCTCACAGCTCCGGGGCGCGGCGCGCGATACGGTCACGGATGCGGGCGATGAATTCCTCCAGCTCCAGATTGTTCTGCTGGCTGCCATCACGCAGGCGCAGGGAGACGCGGCCCGCCTCCATCTCTTTCGCGCCGACGATCAGCATATAGGGCACTTTCATCCGTTGCGCATCGCGGATTTTGGCGTTCATGCGATCCGAGCCGAGATCAGCCTGAACGCGGATGTGTTCTTCACGCAGTCGTCGGGCGATCTTTTCCGCATATTCATTCTGCGCATCGGTAATCGGGATGACGCGCACCTGCTCCGGCGCCAGCCAGGGCGGGAAGGCGCCGGCATAGTGCTCCAACAGGAAGCCGATCATGCGCTCGTGGGTGGAGAGCGGCGCTCGATGGATGCACAGGGGTACTTCTTCCTTTCCTTCCCGGTTGATAAACTTGAGGTCGAAGCGTGCCGGCACCGCAAAATCTACCTGATTGGTCGCCAGGGTAAATTCCCGCCCGATAGCGCTCCAGATCTGAACATCCACCTTCGGCCCATAGAATGCGGCTTCATCTTCTGCTTCAACAAAGGGCACATTGTGGCGACGCAGCACATTCCGTACCATGTCCTCTGTACGTTGCCAGAGGTACTCGTTATCCACATACTTTTTCCCCAATCCGGCTTTGCTGTGGAGGCTGAGGCGCATGACATACTTTTCAATGCCAAAGATGCGGAAATACTCCTGATACATCGCGATCACGCCCATAAATTCTTCCTCGAACTGCTCTTCCGAACAGTAAATATGGGCATCATTCATTTGCAGGGAGCGCACGCGCATCAGTCCGAAAAGCTCGCCGGATTTTTCGTAGCGGTAACAGGTACCGTATTCGGCCAGGCGCAGCGGCAGATCGCGATAGGTGCGCAACTTGCTGGCGAAGATTTTGTGGTGCATCGGGCAGTTCATCGGCTTGAGATAGTAGCGCACCCCTTCCAGCTCCATGGGTGGGTACATCGAATCCTGGTAGAGCGGAATGTGGCCGGAACGGATGTAGAGATTCTCTTTGGTGATATGCGGTGTACGCACGCGTACATACCCGGCGCGTTCTTCCATCTCTTTCGCCAGCTTTTCCAGCTCCTCGATCAACACGCCACCGTTGGGCAGCCATAGCGGCAGGCCGGGGCCAACCTCGTCATCGAAGAAGTAGATTTCCAGTTCGCGTCCGAGCTTGCGATGATCGCGCTTTTTCGCCTCCTCCCTCTGCCAGAGATAATGCTCCAATTGTTCTTTTGTCTCCCATGCCGTGCCATAGATACGCTGGAGCATCTTGTTTTTTTCGTCCCCACGCCAGTAAGCGCCAGCGACCGAGAGCAGTTTCACCGCATCAGGGTTGATCTGGGAAGTATTTTCGACATGGGGGCCGCGGCACAGATCCACAAAAGTATCGTGCTGGTAGATGGAGATCTCCGGCTTCTCTGCCAGAGGTTGACCATGTTCATCCATTTCACCGCGTTCCAGATCGTCAATCAGTTCGAGCTTATAAGGTTGATCGCGGAAGATTTGCCGCGCCTCCTCCGCCGTGACCACTTTACGGATGAAGGGATGGTTGCCGCGCAGAATTTCCTTCATGCGCGCCTCGATTTTCTCCAGGTCTTCTGGAGTGAGCGAGCGTGGCAAATCAAAGTCGTAATAGAAACCATCTTCAACCGGCGGCCCGATGGCGATCTTGCCTTCCGGGAACATTTCCAGCACCGCCTGCGCCATGACATGCGCTGCCGAATGGCGAATGCGATAGAGCAGGGAATCCTGATAGCGTTGCTGTGACATTTCAAACCTCCAGCCAGAGATAGAAAAACCTCTCACCCATTCGGGGCGAGAGGTTTCCTCACGCGGTTCCACCCGATTTGCCCTGAGCACTTCAGGGCATCTCTTGCGACCGATAACGAGGTCAGCCGTTTCCCATACTGCCCGAATGCGGGGTTCCGGGATTCGCTCGCGGGGGGTTTTCAGCGCCAGCCATCCGCAGAAGGCTCTCAGTCTATGGCCTTCTTTCCCTGTCGGTGACCCGTGCACTTACTCGTCCCGGTCATCGCGGATGGGGATATTCTAAAGGGGAAGCTAAAAAATTGTCAAGGTTTGCAAAGCGGCGGACCGCGACGAACAGGATGGAAATGATAAGCGATGCCGATGGCGAAGATAGACCCCAGACACCAAAGGCCGTGGTAAACTTTGAGCAAGCGCGCCGCAGGCGGCTCATTCCTGATTTCGGGAGACGGGTTTATGGAAAAAGAAGTGCTTGAGTTTCTCTTACGCCACTTGCAGGCAATCCAGGAAAATGACATTGCCACCTATCGCGCCACGACGGCAGAGGACCTGACGCTTTATGAATGGTGAGTGACGCCACATCGGATTGAGGGATTGCCGTTCCACGAATTCATGATGCAGGCGAATGCCGCGCGGGGTACGGTATTCGGCGCAGAGGGCGGAGAACATGCCCCAACTCGCTTCGATCTGGCGAATTTGCGCATTCAGCGGTATGGGGATACCGCCATCGCCAGCTATACGTTGTTGATCAGCACGGCGACGCCCGAGGGGGTAAAGGTAGCCGCCCACAATGAGAGCCGCGTCCTGATCAAGCAGGATGGCGCCTGGAAAGTGGTACACGTCCACAAATCCCCTGCCTGGCAGGCCCCTCACACACAACCATAACCTGCGCCTTTGCACCGCTGCGCTCGGGACATGCGCTTCGCTCGCAATGACAGGAGTTAGAGAGCTCTTCAATCGCTTAGGGCAGGCAGTTACCTTCGTGGTCTTTTTGAACCCGGTAGTGAGAAAGTTCACCTTTTTGCAGTCAAGTCAGGTAAAATGAAAGCGGCGCTCCGCCACAACATTCGCGAGCGAGAAGGATAAAAAATGGGAGATGCTCTTTCAATCAATGTGGGCGAAGTTTTAAAACGCCTGCGGGAAGAAAAGGGAATTTCGTTGCGACAGCTTGCAGCGCGCAGCGGCCTTTCGCCCAATGCGCTAAGCACCATTGAACGGGGTCGGGTTTCTCCTTCTGTCAGCACGCTCTATAAACTCGCAGATGCTTTAGGCGTCCCTATCACTGCGTTTTTTGCCCCAGAACATGTCCGCCAACCCATCGTCTTCGTGAAACAGGACGCTCGACGTCATGTCCCTTTCAGCCATGGCCTGTGGGAAGGGTTGGGGGGAGAAGCCTTCATCGGGCGCGTGGAACCGTTCCTGCTGACTCTGGAAAGTGGTGGATCGAGCGGGCCTTTTAATATGAGTCACAGCGGCGATGAATTCGTGTTCTGCCTGCAGGGGCAGATCGAGTATTTTGTCGAAAACCAGTACTACCTGCTGGAAGCCGGTGATAGTCTGCTCTTTGCGGCCCATCTGCTCCATCGCTGGCGAAATCCCGGCAAGACCGTCGCCAGCGCCTTGATTTTGATCTGCGGCTTCGCGGAGCGAGAGTCTCCACATCGTGTTTCTGAAGAGAGGATTCAATCCTGAGGAGGAACGATGAGCGTCACGGTACTTTCTGGAATGCAATGGGGGGATGAGGGGAAGGGAAAGGCGGTTGACTTCTTCGCCGCCGACTACGATTATGTGGCCCGCTTCAACGGAGGAAACAATGCCGGGCATACGGTGATCAACGAATACGGCACCTTCAAAATCCATCTCATCCCCTCTGGCGTTTTCCATCTGCACACCCGCTGTCTGATGGGCGGCGGAATGGTGATGGACCCGAAGGTGCTTCTGGAGGAGATGCAGGCCTTGCAAGAAGCTGGCATTCCGCTGGAAGGCAGGCTCTTCATCTCGCCTCGGGCGCATGTGATCTTCCCCTACCATAAAATCCTGGATGGACTCTATGAGGAGGCCAAAGGAGCGGCAGCGACCGGCACGACACGGCGCGGCATCGGCCCGGCCTTTGCCGATAAGATCAGTTACAACGGCATTCGCTGGAGCGATTTCCGCCATCCCGCCAGGCTGCGTGAGAAGCTCGCGCTCCAACTGGAACTGAAGAACCGCATCATCCGCGCCCTGGGCGGCGAAACGCTCAGCCTGGAGGCCATCCTGGACGAATATATGGGGTACTACGAGCGATTGCGCCCCTCTATCACCGAATTGTTCCCCATCGTCCAGCAAGGCCTGCGCGAGGGCAAACATTTCCTGCTCGAACAGGCAATGGGGAGCTGCCTGGACCCGGATTGGGGTACATACCCCTTTGTGACCGGCTCTACAACCATCGCCTCCGCCGCGACCAGCGGCCTGGGGATTCCGCCGCGCGCCATCACCCAGATTATTGGGGTCACGAAGGCCTATACCACGCGCGTCGGCGCCGGCCCCATGCCCACCGAGATCCACGACGATCCGCAGGCGCTCCAGGTGCTTGGGGAGATCGCAGCCACTACCGGGCGCAGGCGACGCGCCGGATGGTTTGATGCCGAGATCGTGCGCTTTTCCGTTCAGATCGCCGGTGTGGATGCGTTGTTCCTGACCAAGCTGGATGTACTGAGCGCCTTTGAACGCATTAAGGTCTGCGTTGGCTATCGCTACCAGGGAGAGGTGGTGCATTATGCGGACCTGGACAGCTATCAGCTTGCCGAGGTGGAACCAATTTATGAAGAACTGCCAGGCTGGCAGGAGGAGATCGGCCATGTCAGAGAGTATGAGTCGCTTCCTGCCCCTGCACGACGCTATGTCGAACGCATTGAACAGCTCATCGGCGTACCGGTGCGATGGATCTCCGTAGGCCCAGAGCGTGAGGCCGTGATCGTCCGTCCGCTTTAATCCACCCTGATCCTTCGGAGACTCATGTCCCACCTTCATATTTCCAGCCATCCCCTGATCGCCCATAAACTGACCCATCTACGCCAGAAGGATACGCCCCCCAAAAGGTTTCGCGAACTGGTGCGGGAAATTTCCATGCTCCTGGCTTATGAGGCAACCCTGGATTTGAATCTGCGCCCGCGGGATATAGAAACACCGCTGGCAACGGCCAGGGGATACGAAATAACAGATCGGGTAGGGCTGGTGCCCATCCTGCGCGCCGGCCTGGGAATGGTGGATGGGATTTTACAACTGCTGCCTGAGGCAGAAGTCTGGCACATCGGCCTTTATCGCGATGAAGAAACGCTGAAGCCAGTGGAATACTATAACAGGCTCTCCCCTCCGCCACGGGTTTCAGTATGTCTGATCCTGGATCCAATGCTGGCGACCGGGGGATCAGCCGTGGTCACCGCCGAGATGCTCAAGCACTGGGGCGTGGCGCGCATCAAGTTCGTGGGGTTGATCGGCGCACCCGAAGGGATCCAGCTCATGCAAACGCAGCACCCGGATGTCCCCATCTACCTGGCCGCAGTGGACGATCATCTTAACGCACGCGGCTATATCGTCCCAGGCCTGGGAGATGCCGGCGACCGTCAGTTTGGGACTGGATGAGACTCAGGGGAAGATTTGTTCGAGCACCGGCTCGTAGAAACAACGACAACCCTGGGGATGGGAACAGCCAGGGTGAGGCAGGCGCGGCGCCTGATCTTTGGGATAGGTGCCGGGCTGCTCGGCGCAATACGAACAGGCATCCGCCGCCACGCTGATCCGAATGGCGCGTACACGCGGATTTGCCCGCAGGGCTTTCAGTGCCACTGCTGTCAAGGAATGCTCACGCAGATCCGCCTGGCAATTCGGGCACTGCACCGCATCGTCAGAGGTGGAGGTGTTACACAACGAACAGGTTTGCATCGTCTCACCCTTCTTCTATCAGCTGTGGTTCAGGAGATTGCGCCACCCGGGCACGCCAGAGAAGACGGGCAACGCGGGCAAGCAGCACGCCGCCCGGCACCGGCTTAACCAGATAATCATCGGCGCGGGCATCCAGCGCTTCCGCAATGGTGCCCGGATGATCAAGGGCTGAGATGATGAGAATGGGCACCTGATGTTGGGCACGCACCCTTCGACAAACCTCGATACCATCCATGTCCGGCATCATCAGGTCGAGAAGGATCAAGCCGGGATTTTCCTTCTCGATCTTCTCCAGCGCTTCCACTCCATTGCCGGCTCTCAGCACTTCATAACCATGGGCTTTGAGCAGGATGGAAAAAAGCTCAATCAGCAAGGGATCATCATCTACGATCAGGATTCGCGCCGTCATGCTACCTCCATGGTCTGATTATCGCACAAATTGCACGCCGTGTTACTTACAGTCTTGAAAGTTCGGGCGCGAGTAGAGCGCAAACCGCGAACGACAGACGGCGGGAGGACGATGGAAAAGTTTTTGCAGCAGGATGATGCGCCGCGGGTATAATTCGGGGCATGTTCGAGTTCACTCTGGAAGCGACCTGTGGACGGGCACGGGCCGGCCGTTTTGTCACGCCCCATGGAACATTGCTGACGCCTGTATTCGCACCGGTAGGAACGCAGGCCACGGTGAAGATGCTCACGCCAGCCCAGGTGGAAGAGGCCGGCGCCACCCTGATCCTGGCGAACACGTATCACCTCTATCTACGCCCTGGGGATGAGCGTATCCGCCGCCTGGGAGGCTTGCATCGCTTCATGAACTGGCCTCATCCCATCCTCACCGATTCCGGAGGCTTTCAGGTTTTCTCCCTGGCCGCAACCCGGCGCGTGGATGACGATGGGGTCACGTTCAAAAGCCACATTGACGGCTCTCTCCACCGCTTCACTCCCGAAAAGGCCATTGCCATTCAGGAAAATCTGGGCGCTGACATCATCATGGCCTTCGACGAATGTTCCGATCCCTATGACCGCGCCTATACGCGGATCGCCATGGAGCGCACCCACCGCTGGGCGGAACGCTGCCTGCAGGCCAAAACCCGTGACGATCAGGCTCTGTTTGGCATTGTCCAGGGGGGAATTGATCCCCAATTACGCGCCGAATCCGCACGCTTCATCGCTTCCCTGGATACGCCCGGCATTGCCATTGGGGGACTTTCAGTCGGGGAAACCAAGGAAGAGACGCACGCCATGCTGGATATTGTCACCGGCATTCTACCCATTAACAAGCCGCGCTATCTGATGGGGGTTGGCACTCCGGAAGACATTCTGCAAGGGGTGGCGCGGGGCATAGACATCTTTGATTGCGTATTGCCAACGCGGCTGGCTCGCCATCACGCAGCCTTCTCCTCCCAGGGGCGGATCAATTTGCGCAGCGCTATCTATAGCGATGATGAGCGTCCCGTGGACGAGGCCTGTGATTGTTATACCTGTCGCCATTTCAGCCGCGCCTACCTGAGGCACCTGATTATCGCCGGGGAATGGCTGGCCGGCACCCTCCTCTCCATCCATAACATCCGCACCCTGACCCGCTTGATGGAGGAAATCCGGCAGGCGATCTTGGATGGAACGTTTGAACAACGCCTGCCTGAATGGCTCCATCGCTGGCAGGGAAATGCAAAGCGGAAAATGGCAAACGCTGAGAGTGAATAGACCTGCAATGAACGCTCTTCAGTGACCCTTCATAAAAACCTTGACGCATCGGCGTTTCTCGACTATCATGACCCTGCTTGGGGGGATTGAAAGGGGTTGCTATCTTTACGAAGAGGAGGTGATGTCCTGCCATGGATAGTAAGTATTTTGAACGTAGCGCTGTGGCATCCCTCCTCATTCAGGGATAAGGCCACAGCGCGCCAACGGGCTGCCACTCTTCGGAGTGGCAGTCGGCTTTAATCTCCCAGGCAGATGCCGAGTTGACGCGCCGTGCGCACGCCATCCCCTTGCAGATCGACGCGTTTGGGCTCCCGCAGCGCCTCCTCCAGGGGCAGGTCCACGATCCGGCCATGACGCAGCGCAACCATGTTCCCAAAGCGCCCCTGGGCGATCAAATCCACCGCCGCGACCCCGAAGCGCGAGGCCAGCCAGCGGTCAAAGGCCGTGGGGGAGCCACCCCGCTGTAAATGCCCCAAAACCGTGACGCGCGTTTCCAACCCTTGCGCTTCCAGGAATTCCCCCACCTTGTAACCAACGCCTCCCAGGCGCGGCGCATAGATCGCATCTCCACTTCGCTGGTAGGTCTTTTGCCCTCCTAATGGATGCGCCCCCTCCGAGACAACGACAATGCTGAAGAGGCGCCCATCGGCAATGCGCTGGCGGATTTTTTCCAGAATGCGCTCGTACTGGAAGGGGATTTCCGGGATCAGGATCACATCTGCGCCGCCAGCGATCCCCGCCTGGAGGGCGATGAAACCGGCATCGCGCCCCATCAGCTCGATGACCATCACGCGGTGATGGGCCTCCGCAGTGGTATGCAGGCGATCAATCGCATCCATGGCAATATTGACAGCGGTATCGAAGCCAAACGTCACTTCCGTGCCTCCGACATCGTTGTCAATGGTCTTGGGCACGCCGACAACCGGAACGCCGAGCTGAAAAAGTTCCAGGGCAATATGCAACGTGCCATCGCCGCCGATCACCACCAGCCCATCCAGATTCAGGTCTTGAATGCGCTGCACCACCTGCCCTGAGACATCCTCGATGACTTCTTTCCCCTCGCGAATCACCTTACGGGCAAAGGGATTGCCGCGATTGGCCGCGCCCAGGATGGTGCCGCCCCGCGGCAGAATGCCGCGGACATCTTCGAGTCGCAACGGGAAAACGCCCTGCGGCTTCAGGAAGCCATCGAAGCCATCGCGCACGCCGAGCACCTCCCAGCCATAAACTTGAATGGCGCTTTTGGTGACGGCGCGAATGACCGCATTCAGGCCAGGTGCATCCCCACCACCGGTCAGAACAGCTATTCGCTTCATGGTTCCTCCTGTTTCAATAGCCCCAGGAAGGGTATAGCGCCGGGTCGGTAGGGGTCTGACCCGAGGGATCGTAGACGTACACCCAATCGCCTTCTCTGGCCCAGTTGAAGAGCCAGTGGGCATCGCCCACCGAGAGGTTCACGCAGCCATGGGATTGGGGATAGCCGAAGCGCGTACGCCAGTAGGCGCCGTGCAGGGCGCGCGCGCCGTCAAAGTACATCGTCCATGGCACGTTTTCCAGATAGTAAAAATCGGAAGGATCAGAACCGCGCATGTTTTCGACCTCTTTTTTCTGGGAAATCTGAAACAACCCCGGACGTGTCCAGAAAGGTTTCATGCCGCTGGCGATTACCGTGGCAAAGATCAGGCGATTGTCCTCATAAACTGCCAGGGTTTGTTCTTCCAGGTTGACATCAATCCAACGCCCATTGGTGACGCCTTCGGGGGGCGCGGCGGCCGGGATGACCTGCGCCACTTTGCGCGCCTCCACCCACTCGTGAATGCCCACCCGATTCCAGGCCACTCCCTGGACGATCTGCGTGGCGTAAATCTGCAAAACGGTATATGTCGGAGCGGTGCGCACGACGGGCGCATTGAAATCCGGCGCAGCGCGGATGGGCACGGTTTCAAAGGTCCAGCCAAAGGAAGTTTCAGGAGGGCGAGCAAATTGCAATCCCTGGAAATGAGAATATTCGGAAACACGCGCTCCCCGACCCGGCACCCACCAGCCGGAAGGCGTCAGATAGTAAATGCCCTTGCCGGTATCCACGCGCTCAATGTACGTGACATACACAAAGCCTGCCGGCATGATTTGCTGGCCCGGCTGATTGGGATCCTCAGGAATGGAGGAAAACAGGGGTACCGGTTCGTGGTTAAGGCGAAAGTAGCGGTAAGGCAGATCGCTCAGGGAGGGATCGGGAGGAAACGCGCTGAAGGGGCGCGGCGGCATCGGGATTCCCTCCGCAGTCCAACGGTCCATCTGGACAGCGGGGCCCGCAGGCAGGCACTCGGCCAGGTAGCGGGGATAAAGCTCCGGCGCGCAGACCACAGCCCCAGCGGGGGGTTCCTCTTCGCCTTCTGCTTGAACTGGAATCGCAAATGCCAGCAGGATACAGAGAAGGGATAAAAGGCGCAGCATGTTTTTGATTATACGATAGGTTGTGGTAAAATAGACGCTCAAAGGCGATGATGGGAACGAGTACGCCTGTCAGCGGCAACAGCGACCTCGGGAACGGTGCGAGCCGGGGCGAAGCGCAGGCGGAAAATCCTCCCGGAGCTGCAATCTGAAATCCGCCGCGGAGAGTAAGAACGCCGGCACATCCCCCGTTCGTGGATGCGGGTATAAGCCAGCAAGGCCGTACCCGACAGAGTGCCTGCTTTTGCAGGAAGCAGAGTGGTACCGCGCGAGCCAATGGCTCTCGTCTCTGAGGAAGGGACGAGAGTTTTTGTTTATCCTGGTTTGGAGGTGGTTATGTTCAAACCCGTATCATCAAAGCCCAATTTTGTCGCCATGGAAGAAGCGATCTTGCGCTTTTGGCGCGAACACCGAATCTTTGAAAAAACGCTGGAAACACGCGAGGGGCAACCGGAGTATGTGTTCTATGAGGGGCCGCCCACGGCGAACGGACGCCCCGGTGTGCACCATGTGCTGGCGCGCGCCTTCAAAGACATCTTTCCCCGTTATAAGGTCATGCGCGGCTATCATGTTATCCGCCGCGGCGGCTGGGATACGCATGGGCTACCGGTGGAGCTGGAGGTTGAAAAACAGCTCGGTTTTAACAGCAAGCGCCAGATCGAAGAGTTCGGCATTGCCCGCTTCAATGCCTTGTGCAAAGAATCTGTCTTCAGATACATCAAAGATTGGGAAAAGCTCACCGAACGCATCGCCTTCTGGGTGGACCTGGAAAACGCGTACATTACCTACACCAACGATTACATCGAGTCGGTGTGGTGGATTTTGAAAACGTTTTGGGATCGCGGCTTGCTCTATAAGGGCTACAAGGTCGTGCCCTACTGTCCGCGCTGTGGGACACCGCTGGCGGATCACGAGGTTGCCCTGGGATATGACGAGGCCACCGATCCCTCGGTCTTTGTTCGCCTGCCGCTGGTTGAGAAAGCGGATACCTCGCTGCTGGTATGGACCACCACTCCGTGGACGCTGCCGGCGAACGTCGCCGTCGCTGCCCATCCGCAGGTCGAATATGTCACGGTGGAGCGCCAGCGTTCGGATGGCAGCAGCGAGAAACTCATCCTGGCTGCGCCGCTGGTGGAAAAAGTCTTCCGCGGCGAAACGGTGCGCATCCTGGAAAGCTACCAGGGCAGGCAACTGCAGGGGATGCGCTATCGCCCGCTCTTCACCTTCCTGCCGACGCAAAAAGCGGCGCATTATGTGGTGCTGGGCGACTTCGTGACCGTGGAGGATGGCACCGGGCTGGTACATATGGCGCCGGCTTTCGGCGCCGAGGATATGCAGGCGGCGCAGGAAAACGATCTGCCGATCCTGATGACCGTGAAGCCGGACGGCACGTTCGTTGACGAGGTCACCCCGTGGCGCGGCCTGTTCGTCAAAGATGCCGATCCGCTGATCATTCGCGATCTGGAGGCGCGCGGCTTGCTCTTCCGCGCCGAAACCTATACCCACACCTATCCTTTCTGCTGGCGCTGCAAGACGCCGCTGCTCTACTATGCCCGTCCAGCCTGGTATATCCGCACCAGCGAATACAAGGAGCGCCTGGTCGAGCTGAACCGGCGCATTCACTGGGTGCCGGAGCACATCAAAGAAGGACGCTTTGGGAACTGGCTGGCGAACAACATTGATTGGGCGCTCAGCCGCGAGCGCTATTGGGGCACTCCCCTGCCAATCTGGGAATGCGAATCCTGTGAGCATCGGCAGATGATCGGCTCGGTGGCCGAACTTTCACAGTTTGCGGGTCGCGATCTGTCCCACCTCGATCTGCATCGCCCCTATGTGGACGAAGTGACCTGGAGCTGCCCGCAGTGCGGGGGCGTGATGCGCCGCATCCCCGATCTGATTGACGTCTGGTTCGATTCCGGGGCAATGCCGGTGGCGCAATGGCACTATCCGTTTGAAAATCAGGAGATGTTCCAGCGCCAGTTCCCCGCCGATTATATTTGCGAGGCGGTGGATCAGACCCGCGGCTGGTTTTACTCGCTCCATGCCATCAGCACCCTGCTCTTCGATAGCGAATGTTACCGCAACGTGATCTGCCTGGGATTGATCCTGGATGCGGAAGGGCAAAAGATGTCCAAGAGCCGCGGCAATATCATTGACCCGTGGGAGGTGCTTAACGTCCATGGCGCGGACGCCTTCCGCTGGTATCTCTATACCGCCAGTCCGCCCGGCAATGAGCGACGTTTCTCTGCCGACCTGGTGGGCAATGTGGTGCGTGAATTCATGCTCACCCTGTGGAACGTTTACGTGTTCTTCGTCACCTATGCCCGCCTGGATAACTGGCGACCCCCGGCTCAGCCCCCGACTGCCTTGACCGCCCTCGATGAGTGGCTGCTTTCCGAACTCCACGCGCTGGTGCGGGATGTGACCCAGGCCTATGAGGACTATAACGTCCCGGATGCCACGCGCCCGATCCAGGATTTCGTCGAAAAGCTCTCCACCTGGTATTTGCGACGCTCCCGACGGCGCTTCTGGAAGGCCGGTTCCGATGCGGATAAAGAGGCCGCCTACTATACCCTGTACACTGCCCTGGTGACCGTGGCCAAACTGCTGGCGCCGGCCATGCCATTCCTGGCCGAGGAGCTATACCAAAACCTGGTGCGTGCGGTGGATTCCCGCGCTCCGGAATCGGTGCACCTGACCACCTGGCCGGCCTGGGATGAAAAGCGCATTCAGGAAGCGCTGAATCGGGATATGGCGCTGGTGATGCGCCTGGTCTCCTTAGGCCATGCGGCGCGCCAGAAGGCAAACCGGCGCGTGCGTCAACCGCTGCGTGAGGCGGCCTTCTCCGTCGGAAATGTGCAGGAGCGGGCTGCGGTGGAGCGTTTTGCCGATCTGATCGCCGACGAGCTAAACGTCAAAAGTGTGCGCCTGCTGGATGCCAGCACAGAAGCGGTCTCCCATAGCCTGAAGCCACTGCCCAAACAGCTTGGCCAAAAATACGGCAACCGCTTCCCTGCCATCCAGAAGGCAATCCTGGCCCTGGATGCGGAACAGGCGGCGCGCGCCCTGCTGAATGGCCAATCCCTGCAGGTGGAGGTAGATGGCGAAACCTATGAAATTCTGCCGCAGGAAGTGGAAGTGCGGGCGCAGGCGCGCAGCGGCTTTGAAGTCGCCGAAGAAGGGCCCTACCTGGCAGCGCTGGTCACCGAGCTGACCCCGGAACTCATCGCCGAGGGGCTGGCGCGCGAGTTCGTGCGCTATGTACAAGACCTGCGCAAACAGGCGGATCTGGAGATCACCGACCGCATCGTGCTCTATGTCGAGGCCAGTGAAGGGCTGCGCCGCGCCATTGAAACCTACCGCGACTATATCCAGAACGAAACTTTAACGGTAGAATTGCACTTCGAGAAACCTGCCTCTGATTTGCCCCAACGGCAGGCATCTTTCGATGGCCAGACCGTGCTTTTTGGGATCAAGAAGCGGTAGCCGGCGAATAGGGGAACACTTTCAAGAGACACGAAGGAGGCGCCTTTCTTCGTGTCTCTTTTTTCCCCGTAACAGTCCATGCCTTCACAGGAGAATGTAGCCATGGAAGAGTTCATCATTCAAGGTGGAATTCCCTTGCGGGGAGAGGTGACGCCAGCCGGGAACAAGAACGCGGCCCTGCCCTTGCTGGCCGCCTCTCTGCTCACCGACCAGCCGATTGTGCTCCATAATGTGCCCCAGATTCGCGATGTATTCGATATGAGAAAGTTGTTAGAGAGTCTGGGGGTGGAAATTGAAACGATTGGGGAACGGAGCTGGCGACTCCAGGCGCGCTCGGTGCGCCCGGCCAGCCTGGACCCGGATCTATGCCGACGCATTCGCGCCTCGATCCTGTTAGCTGGGCCGATGCTGGCGCGCAGCGGCTATCTGCATCTGCCACCGCCGGGCGGTGACGTGATCGGACGGCGACGCCTGGATACGCACATCCTAGCGCTACGTGCTCTCGGCGCTGAAGTCACCTATCAGCGCACGTTTGAATTCAAAACCAGCGGGTTGCACGGCGCAGAGATCCTCCTCGATGAGGCCTCCGTCACCGGCACCGAAAACGCCATCATGGCTGCCGTGACCGCTCCAGGTACAACCATCATCCGCAATGCGGCTTCAGAACCCCACGTTCAGGAGTTGTGTCACCTGTTGAACGCCATGGGGGCGCGCATCGAAAATATCGGCTCAAACATTTTGCACATCGAAGGAGTGCCCGCTCTCCACGGTGCGGAATTCACCATCGGCGCCGATTATCTGGAAGTGGTCAGTTTTATCGGCGCGGCCGTGCTGACCGGCGGGGAAATCTGGATCCGGCGCGCCGGCGTGCAGTACCTGGAGATGATCGCTCACGTCTTCGCCCGCATGGGCATTCGCTGGGAAGTGCAGGGAGACGATCTGTTCGTGCCCGCAGAGCAGGAAAAACGTATCATTCCAGACCTGGATGGGGCGATCCCGGAGATCAAAACCAACGTCTGGCCGGCCTTCCCCACTGACCTGATCAGCATCGCCATCACGGTAGCGACACAAATGCAGGGCTCCATCTTGTTCCACGACTGGATGTATTCCGGGCGTATGTATTTCACCGATAAGCTGGTCAGCATGGGAGCACGCATTATCCTGTGCGATCCCTATCGCTGTCTGGTACAGGGCCCCACCCCTCTTTACGGTGAAAAACTGGAAAGCCCCGATATTCGCGCCGGCATGGCCCTGCTCCTGGCAGCGCTGGCCGCCAATGGGACATCGGTCATCCGCAATGTGGGGCAAATTGACCGCGGCTATGAGCGCGTGGACGAGAAACTGAGGGCATTGGGCGCTCAAATCCAGCGCGTGACAAAGTAAACCTCCCCACTCGCTGGCGAATGGTGTTAAACTTGGGGGTGCATGTCACTGCGAGAAGCGTTCTTTGCGACGAAGCAATCCCCAAGATGCACAGAAGGAGCTAAGGATGGCTCAAGAAAAGCAGATTATCCAGACAGAAAAAGCGCCGAAAGCGATTGGCCCATACTCGCAGGCGGTGAGGGTTGGCTCGTTGATCTTCACCGCCGGCCAGATCGGCCTGGACCCGCAAAGTGGCGAATTGATCGCCCCAGACATTGAAAATCAGACCCGTCAGGCGTTGACGAACCTCAAGCACATCCTGGAGGCCGCCGGCGCCTCTTTGAGCGACGTGATCAAGACGACCGTCTTCCTGCAAGATATGACGGAATTCCCGCGAATGAACGCGGTCTATGCTGAATTCTTCCCCCAAAATCCGCCGGCTCGCAGCACGGTCGCTGTTGCTGCCCTGCCGAAAGGAGCACGGGTCGAAATCGAGGCCATCGCACGCCTTCCATGAGCGGCGAACATCCCATGAAGGATCCCCTGGTTTCGATCCTGATCCCATGCTACAACGAGGCAAAGACGTTACCAGGGCTTCTTCAGGCCATCTATGAGCAAACCTATCCGCGCTCGCGGCTGGAAGTGATCATCGCCGATGGCCTCTCGGAGGATGGCAGTCGAGAGGTGATCGAGGCCTTCCGCGCCTCACACCCCGATCTTTCCCTGAAGGTGATCCCCAATCCCAGGCGCATCATTCCGGCCGCGCTGAATGTTGCGATCCAGGCCGCCCGCGGCGACATCCTGCTGCGCCTGGATGCCCACTCGCATCCGGCAGCGGATTACGTGGAACGCTGCGTAGAGGCCCTGGAAAAGGGATTGGGCGATAACGTGGGGGGCATTTGGGAGATCCGCCCAGGGGGCGAGGGGTGGATGGCGCGGGCGATTGCCGTCGCCGTATCGCATCCGCTCGGCGCAGGCGATGCACGCTATCGCCTGAAAGGGCCGGCTGGGGAAGTGGACACCGTGCCGTTTGGTGCTTTTCGACGCTCCCTGATCGAGCGCATTGGTGCGTTTGATGAGAGCCTGCTCACCAACGAGGACTATGAATTCAACACCCGCATCCGTCAGCAGGGTGGACACATCTGGCTCGATCCGAACATCCGCTCGGTGTATTATGCACGGAGGAGCCTCGCCGCTCTGATCCGTCAGTATGCCCGCTACGGCTACTGGAAATGGAAAATGCTTCGACGCTACCCGCGTTCGCTCCGTTGGCGGCAGGCGGTGCCGCCCCTTTTTGTGCTTACCTGCCTCATCGGTGCTGTGCTCAGCCCTTTCGTGCAGTGGATTGCCTGGCTTTGGGGTCTGGAGATGACACTCTATCTGGGGCTGTTAATCTTCGTTTCCCTGCAGCAGGCGATACGCCATCGCAATCCGTGGTTATTCCCAGGGTTGCTTCTGGTATTCCCCTCCATTCACTTTGCCTGGGGAGGAGCTTTTCTCTGGAGTATGCTTCATGGCTGACCTTCCTTCCCCTCTCTTGAGATTGCGAACCGCCGAGCATCGCATCCTGCTGCTGATCGGCGATTTGCTTGCGGCTTCTGCCTCCGTCGCTCTGGCCATCTACACCTGGTACCGCTATCAGCGATACGTCCTGCTGGCGAGCGGCATCCCGCCACGACGTGTGGAGTTGCTGCTCAACGTAGAAGTCCCGTGGTGGTTTTACCTGCTTCCCCTCCTGTGGGCATTGTTGCTGGTGGAGCTATACGATCCGCAAAAGGCAGCCAGCGCGCGACGGACGTTCCGCGGCATTGCCCTGGCAGTGCTGATTGCCCTGCTGGCCTATGCGACGCTCTTCTTGTTCTACAAGAATCCGAATGAACTGCCGCGCGTGGGCGTCGGCGCTTTTCTGATTTATTCTGCGATCCTGACCCTGTTTTGGCGACTGCTCTATATTCGCATCTATGCTACCCAGGGAGCCCTCCGCCGCGTGCTCATCGTAGGGGCGGGGAAAGCTGGCCAGACCTTGCTCAAGGCCTATTCCCAGGTCGCTGCGCCTCCCTTTCAACTCGTCGGTTTCATTGACGACGACCCGGCGAAGATCGGCCAGGAGATTGACGGCCTGCAGGTCCTGGGCAGCAGCCGCGATCTTCCCTCCATTGTCGAGCAACAACGTATCTCGGAGATCATCGTCGCCATCACCGGCGAAATGCGCGGCGAAACGTTCCAGACTTTGCTCGATCTCCAGGAGCAGGGGATCGAGGTGACGCGTATGCCCACGGTATACGAAGAACTGCTGGGGCGCGTTCCTGTGCAGCACCTGGAATCGGACTGGTTGATCCGCTCCTTTGTAGACGAGGCCCGTGTGAGCAGTTTCTATGAGATGGGAAAGCGCCTGCTCGATCTCATCGGCGGCCTGCTCGGCATAGTGATCTTTCTCATTCTGTGGCCTTTTATCGCCCTGGCGATCTACCTGGAAAGCGGCCGTCCCATCCTTTTTGCCCAACAACGCGCCGGGCGCGGCGGTAAACCGTTCACCATGTATAAATTCCGCACTATGGTACCGGATGCCGAAGCCGATGGTCAGCCACGCCTGGCGAGCGAAAACGATCCCCGTGTGACCCGAGTGGGCGCGTTCCTGCGCCGCACGCGACTGGATGAATTCCCGCAATTCTATAACATCCTGCGCGGCGAAATGAGCCTGGTCGGGCCACGTGCGGAACGCCCGGAGCTGGTAGCCAGATTCCAGAAGCAAATTCCCTTCTACCGCGCCCGCTTGCTGGTCAAACCCGGCCTGACCGGATGGGCGCAGATCAATTACGGCTACGCCTCCACAGTGGAGGAAACGAGGGTCAAACTGGAATATGACCTCTACTATATCAAGCACCGTTCGATGCTGATGGACCTGGTGATCCTGCTGCGTACAATAGGCACTATTTTCGGCTTGCGAGGAAGATAACATGCGCGCCTTAGTCACCGGCGGCGCCGGCTTTATCGGTTCTCATCTTGTGGCCATGCTCCTGGAGCAAGGGGCGCAGGTGCGCGTGCTGGATAATTTCAGCAGCGGGCGCCGCGCCAACCTTCCCCGCTCGGCGCTGCGGCTGGAGGTCCTGGAAGGCGATATTCGGGATGCTTCTGCCCTGCAACGGGCGCTGGAGGGGATCGAAGTCATCTTCCATCAGGCGGCGTTCGTATCTGTCCCCCAATCGCTGGAGGATCCGCTCACCTGCCTGGAAGTGAACGTCAACAGCACGGCTCTGCTGCTGGAGCTGGCGCGCCGCGCCAGGGTGCGACGGGTGATCCTGGCCTCCAGCGCCGCTGTGTACGGGGATTCGCAGGAACTGCCTCTGCAAGAAAGTACACCGCCACGTCCTCATTCCCCCTATGCCACCTCGAAATGGGTGGATGAGCTGTACGCCTCGCTGTTCACGGAGTTGGGGCTGGAAGTCGTCGCGTTGCGCTATTTCAACGTCTATGGCCCTCGCCAGCGGCCGGATTCGCCGTACGCAGCTGCTATCCCGCGCTTCATCGCCTCTCTGCTGGATGGGGAGGAAATCGTCATCTTTGGGGATGGCGGTCAGACGCGCGACCTGATCTACGTGGAGGACGTGGCACGTGCCAATCTACTGGCCGCCCAGACTCCAAACATCGCGGGGCGCGTTTTCAACATCTGTACCGGTCGGGAAACCCGCCTGTTAGACGTGGTGGAGACGCTCTATCGCCTGATCCCGCCTCGTCGCCTTCACCGCTTTGAACCGCCACGCCCTGGCGATATTTACCGATCGGTCGGTTCCCCGCAGCGCGCCGCTGCCGAACTTGGGTTTCAGGCCCATATATCTCTGGAAGAAGGTCTGGCGCGCACGGTAGAGGCCTTTCGGGAGGCTCACCGTTCTGGCGCATAAAGGCGCCTGCGCCCAACGCAATCCCTCCCGACCCGGGCTCTCTGCCGCGCCCGCAGCCAAACATCCTGCCCTCTCTGGTATAATGCTTGCGCTATGAGCACAAATTCCTCAGCTACCTTACCTGCCATTCTGGGGGGCGAACCGCTGTTCGCTGAAAAAATCCCCATGGTTCGCCCGGTCTTGCCAGCGTTTGAGGAGATGAGCGAAGGCATTCGGCGCATCCTGGAAAGCGGAATGGTCACCAAAGGCCCTCTGATGCGCCAGTTTGAGCAGGAAATTGCTGAACATCTGGGCGTCAAACATGCCATCGCCGTTTCCAGTTGTACCTCCGGCATGATGTTGGTGCATAAAGCGTTGGGACTGGAAGGGGAAGTGATCCTGCCGAGCTTTACCTTCATGGCCACCGCCAGCGCCGCCGTGTGGGCGGGTCTGCGCCCGGTCTTTGCGGACGTGGATCGCCAGACAAACAACCTCGATGCGGCTGCTGCCGAGGCGGCCATCACGCCCCGAACGGTAGCCATTGTGGCCGTGCATCAGTTCGGGAACCCTGCGGATATTGAAGGCCTGCAGCGCGTCGCCGCGCGTCACGGCCTGAAGTTGATCTTCGATGCTGCCCACGGCTTCGGCGCGCGCTATCAGGGGGAACCGGTCGGGCGGCAGGGAGATGCACAAATTTTCAGCCTCAGCCCCACCAAACTCCTGATCACGGGCGAAGGGGGCATTGTGGCAACCAATGATGACGAACTGGCCGAACGGATCCGCATGGGACGAGAATATGGCAACGATGGAAACTACGATAGCGCCTTCCCTGGCCTGAATGCCCGAATGCCGGAATTCAACGCCTTGCTGGGGCTGCACAGCCTGAAGCGTCTGGAGGCGGCTGCCCGTCATCGCAACGAGACGGTCGCCCTCTTCCAGGAATTGCTCGGGCGCCTGCCTGGCATCCACTTCCAGAAAGTGCAGCCGGGGGATCGCCATTCGTATCGGGAGCTTTCCCTGATGATTGATCCCCTGGCTTTTGGCCTGAACCGTGATGAGATCGCTCTGGCGCTGGCTGCGGAAAACATTGATACGCGTAAATACTACTATCCGCCAATCCATCGCCAGACTGCCTATCGCCAGTACTACGATGGTCGGCCGCTTCCCAACACAGACTGGCTTTCCGAAAACAGCCTGAGTCTGCCGATGTGGTCGAATATGAGCGAAGAGATGGCGCGGAAAATCTGCCGGGCTTTTGAGCGCCTGTATGAGAACGCCCGTCGCGTGCGCGAAAAACTCAATTCCCAATGAGCGGATTCGTTAGATGGATGAAAAAGGTGTTAACTATCCAGGGGATCGTGCGCATGGTGGCCGATGCCCTGCTGATCAACCTGGCCCTGGTCACCTCGCTGATCGTGCGCTTCCTGTGGCTGATCGCCGATGATCAACCGGATGCGGCGCCCTATCGCGTCATCCTGCTCTACTATGAGCGCATCTACCTGAACAACGCCTGGTTGTTCACCCTGCTTTCGCTGCTCATCTTTGCGGCCAGTGGTTTTTATACCTACGGTCGCTTCTATCGCGGGCGCTATAAGGTGCTGATCGTTTTCCAGGCGGTCAGCATGGCCTATGTTCTCTTCGGTTTCCTGACCTACTTGGCGCAGAGCGACTGGCTTGGCAACCTCAAAGAGGTGCTTAATTTCCCGCGAGGCGCTCTGATCCTTTCCTGGGCTTTGAGCGTCCTTTTGCTGGTCGGGGCGCGAGTCTGGTCCACGATCTGGAAGCGCATCACGCGCACGGAGATTGAAGCGACGCCGCGCCGGAAGATCGAGAACGTGCTCGTGATCGGCGGCGCTGGCTACATCGGCTCGGCGCTGCTGCCCCATCTCCTGAAAGCAGGCTACCGCGTGCGCCTGCTCGACCTCCTGATCTACGGCACAGAGCCGATCCGTGAATGGCTGGACCACCCGAACCTGGAAATCATGCAGGAGGATTTCCGCAAAGTAGAGAAAGTGGTGCAGGCCATGCAGAACATGGACGCGGTGATCCACCTGGGGGGACTGGTCGGTGATCCGGCCTGCGCCTTGAACGAGCAATTAACCATCGAGATCAACCTGATGGCGACGCGCATGATCGCCGAGGTGGCCAAAGGCAGCGGCGTGGGGCCCTTCATCTTTGCCAGCACCTGCTCCGTCTATGGCGCCAGTGAGGAAAAGCTCGATGAGCGCTCCGAACTGCGCCCGGTTTCCCTCTATGCCCGCACCAAGATCGCCTCAGAACGCGTGCTGCTCAAGATGGCGGATGATCGCTTTACGCCGATCATTCTGCGCTTTGGCACCATCTACGGCATCTCTGGCCGCCCTCGATTTGACCTGGTGGTGAACCTGCTGGCTGCGAAAGCGGTCATTGATCAGGAAATCACCATCTTTGGCGGCAATCAGTGGCGACCGTTTGTACACGTCGAGGATGCGGCGCGGGCCATCCTGCTGGCGATGGAAGCGCCCAGGGAGCTTGTCCGCAATCAGATTTTCAACGTTGGCTCCAACGAGCAAAACTACACCATCAACCAGGTGGGGGAAATGATCCAGCGTCTTGTGCCCACAGCGCGCATTGTGCACTCCCAGGAAAGCACCGACCGGCGAAACTACTGGGTCAGCTTCAACAAGATTCGAGATGTGCTTGGTTTTCAACCGCAGTGGACACTGGAGCAGGGCATTTTGCAGGTCATCGAGGCCATCCGCAGCGGAAAAATTGACGATTACCGCAATCCCCTCTATAGCAATGTCGCCTTCCTGAAGCACGAAGGCCTGACGCGCCTGCTCCATCCAGAAGAGGACCATTGGCTTTCAGAGGTGCTTTCTCAGGAGAAGCTACAGGCGCCGCTGGAAGCATCCTCTTGATAGAATCCTTCCCTTCGGACGTGTTGGACTTGCGTGGGCAAAAAGAGCAGGATCAGTCAAACAGCTTGCTAATGATGGAGCGAATATGAGCACCTATGCGGGACTCTTTACAGAGAAGCCAGGCAGAGAAGGTGACCTCCAATACTGCAATCATACCCCCTAAGAATACGTTAATCCAACAAAAGTTAAACTCCCCTAAATCGAACTTGCAAATTTGTTTCCAGTCCTGAAGGAAAGAAGGAAATACCAACCAGACCAGAATCAGTGAGGCAGCTGTCAAGAGGATGGACATGGAACTTGCCCGTTGATTACTTTGTTCCGCCAGGTCGGCGACGTAAATCTCATCCACATGGGAGGCCAGATCGCTCACTTTTTCGATGTTGTGTTGAATGTGCTCCAGGATGCGCGGCATGTCCAGCTCTTCGATCAGAGACTGGGCTTTGCGGGCTGCGTACTCGGCGCGGCTCCAGAAAAACGGATGCGCCAGGCTCTGGACAAGCGCTGAAAGGCGCATGAGGTGCGCCGCGCGGATGGCATGGTCTCTGAGTGTTTCATCCACCTTAACGTTTCCCCGGTACATATCCTGGCGCACTTCTTCGAGCTTATTCGCCATATCCTGAAGCAAGCGATAGCTATCGCTCTCGATCAGTTGGGCCAACACCCGCGTCTCAAAGACAAATTCCACCAGGCGCTCAATGGCCTCCCAGTAACGAGAATATTTCACTTTAAGCGTGGGTTTGGGCAGGGTGGAAACGCCCAGCTCGTACCCCTCATATTTTTGCGAAGGGATGATGAGTCCCAGTCTCGGCCCCAGAATACAGAATTCGTCGCTCCAGGTGGCGAGATTGCGTTCCAAAAGCTCATCCGCCAGTTTCCAGCGCGGCGAAGGAAACTCAAAAGGCAACTCATCCAAAGTATCCGCTGACTTTTGAGGATCGCTCAGGGGACGCAAGAGACTCCCTTCCAGCAGGTTCGTCAATTGATTGCGTACGATTTTTGAATTGCGTATGATGTTCACCGGGACCTGGCGCATCGGATCGGGAAGGGACGCTTTGCGCGCTCCAGAAGATGGCGCCTCGCTGCCTCCGGCTTTATGCGCCTCCAGAGATGGCACGTAGAGCCTGTCGAAATGGTGAAGGATATAAATATCGTGCAGGGGAATGGATGGGCTGATAGGGGCCTCCGCCAGTGGGATCTCTGCGGACTCCCTGCCAGAGGAATATGAGATTTTTGGGGAAAGCACGCGCACAAACTCATTAATCACTTCCATCGCCAGCCGCCAGTGCACCGGATAGTAAACAGGCACACCATCCGCTTCTTCCTCAGCGCCCAGCCACTTCAAAAGGCAAGAGATCGAGCGTTCCGTTCGCTCCAGGCGCTCCGGATCGTCGGCATACTCCCGACGTGCCTTCTCCCGCCACTGCAAGGCACTCGGAACATCAAAGGGGGATTGCAGGCGATGGGTTTCACGGGCAATTTGCAGTAAGGAAGCGCGGCTTTGGATAATGCCAAGTCAGGCGGACGACGAAAAAGCCCGTCATGCTCGGCCGGATATAGACCTCCCAGCGCTCCCAGACAGGGAGAAACAGTTTTTTGAATTGCAGGTTTGCTACCAGATCGGGAGGAAAATGGAACGCCTCTTTGTTCACCTTGTAAACGGGATCGAAATACTGCTCTCGAGCAATGGAACGAAAAACCCCCGTGGCGAAACCAATCTCCTCGGGGGTCATTGTCTCTTCGTCCGGTATCTCGTTCCCAGCCTGCTGCAGAATAGAGAAGGTACGCTGGGAACTCAGGTTTTTTCTCCACCCCTGGATAATCTGGTGGAGGGTATCTGTCCCGCGCAGACTTTCAAAGCGTTGACGATTGCGCTCATCCTGGGAGAGAAAGCGCCGCATATTCAGAAGCAAGATGACATGCGTGTGACCGCTGGCAGCAACAGAATAAAATGGCATAGCCCCTCCTGGGGAATGGGCCCAGCAGGATTCGAACCTGCGACCGAGCGATTATGAGTCGCCTGCTCTTACCACTGAGCTATGGGCCCGCCAATGTTCCCCTCGAAAAAAAGAGCGGGCGACGGGATTCGAACCCGCGAATGTCAGCTTGGAAGGCTGATGCCTTACCGCTTGGCGACGCCCGCAAGATATGGGGGGTGCATATGCTATGACCGCCACTGGTGGGGTGGTTTTAATGCTTTTGGGATCTACTTTTCCGAGAGCTGACGTTCGCTATTATAACCGATTTCCACAGTGTGGCAAGGTTTTCGCAAGGCCGCGCGCCCAACGTTTGGCAATTCGGCACGTTGTGGCCGTCATCCGGGGAAGAACAAAAGAACTCCAAGCGGATAACGGCGATGGTATTTCTCGCGATTGTTGCTGTCACCGATTGGCGGGTCGAAGAACTGCTCTGCCAACCTGTAAAACTCTTTGTTGGCCTCTTCACTCTTCCACGGTCTGATTGCAAGCAACAAATTCAGCGACCAGCTTTCAAGGTGCACATTTAGAGTCAAACGTTTACCAAAACCTGGCAGCTACGCAATTCTGGCCAATGCACCTGGACAACTGCTTACCATCTGGTGTTCTACAGCGGCGAACGGATGAGCACGCCAACCGTCGTGAATCTGCCCTGGTCGGTCTTCCCTGGCCAGACGGTTGACCTCAGCGTGAACATGATCGCTCCACCCTCTGCGGGAGAATATCGCGGCTTCTGGATTTTGCAAAACGCCTCGGGGTCACTCTTCGGCATCGGCAACAATGCGGATATGCCCTTCTGGGTGACCGTCAAAGTCGCCGGTGAAGCCCCTGCCAGCGGTTACGATTTCCTCGCCAACGTCTGCGCCGCCCAATGGAAAAGCGGAGCGGGCGTACTTCCCTGCCCCGGTAGCGAGGGCGATTCCAACGGCTTTGTCCTGCGCCTAGATTCAGCCAGACTGGAAGACGGTAGCCTGTCACCAGCGCTGCTGACATTCCCCCAAAATCGCTACAACGGCTACATTCAGGGCATTTACCCCTTCTTCCTGGTCCAGCCTGGTGATCGTTTCCAGGTCACCGTCGGCTGCGAGTATGGTATCCCCTGCTACGTGACCTTCCGTCTCGATTACATGACCATGAACGGCCTGATCAGTAATTTCTGGACATGGTACGAAAACAACGAGGGTCGCGTCTATAAAGCAGATATAGACCTCACCCCTCTGGTTGGGCAGAACGTGCGCTTCATCCTCACCCTGCTGGCCAGTGGCTCGGCAAACAATGATCGCGCCCTGTGGGCCTCGCCACGCATCTTCCGCCCCAATCCCATCACCCCGCCGGCTACCTACACTCCCACTCCCACACCTACCCTCACCCCCACACCCACTCCCATTACAGCCAGTTGGCCCACTTATACCAACACTCGCTACGGCTTCTTCTTCCGCTATCCGCCGGCTGCGCAGATCAGCAATGCAATGGATAACTATCTGTATATGGCCCTCCCGTTTGACACCGCCACCAACCTGCGCGAAAAATACCTGGAGGTACATGTCGCCGAAAACGTGGAGGTCTGTCAAAGCCCATTGGCCAGCTGCTCCATCTTACGGGGTGCTGAAAATATAACCCTCAACGGCATTCCCTTCTTGAAACAATTTGGTGAAGAGGGCATATCCGGTCATACCTATAAATGGACCGCCTATTCCACCCAACAGGGTAGCATTTGCGTCAGCCTGGATTTCGTTTTGAAATCCGTCAACCCTGGTGTGCTGGAGACCCCGCTGCCGCTCTACGATGAGGCCCTGGAAAGCGCCGTCTTCCTGCAAATTGCTTCCACCTTTAGCTGGATGCCTGCTACCCCAACCCCTGCCGCGACCAGTGCCGAAGCGCCCACCGCAACGCCTGTCGAGACAATCACGCCATCTACCGAAACGCCATCCTTGACTCCTACCCCCTCTCAGTAGCAATGGAGCGCAGCAGAATGGACGGCGGCAGGGCGGGCTTTCGGACAATCGAGAGACAGCGTGGCAAGCGGGAGACCCCATTTCTCCGCTATCCCGTTTCTCCGGTAGTGTATCTTTCCTTCAGGAAATTCCGAGAACGAAAGTAACCACCCTCCCCACTGCCATCTTTGTTGCGGTAGAAAATTTTCTACCGTTACATTGCGAGCCGCCGCAGGCGGCGAAGC
>Ga0081479_110791_pt1 | contig 129219 bp, 113 predicted proteins | sample MamHotmetagenome_FD_70984 | JGI IMG/M metagenome (GOLD analysis project Ga0081479, IMG submission 70984) | Hot spring cone microbial streamer communities from Mammoth Hot Spring (Liberty Cap Streamers), Yellowstone National Park, USA - T=72 v2... | ecosystem: Environmental > Aquatic > Thermal...
GTGGGGGGGTGGGGGGGGGGGGGGGGGGGGGGGGGGGGGGGGGGGGGGGGGGGGGGGAGGGGGGGCGAGCGTGAATGTGGGAGAAGGGATGGTCGGCTGGCTGCCGTCCACGGTCAACGGTCTACCGTCCGCTTGCGGTCTGCGGTCGGCGGTCGGTGGTCGGCAGGCGGCGAACAGGAAGCTGAGGGTCAGGAACAGGATGAGGAATCGGAGGGAGCGGGACATGGTAGTCTTCCGAGAGGAAGTGAATGACACGGACGATAGCAGGGCAGGCTTGCTTGCCGGACTGGGATGGGTTTTCAACGAGTGGGGAGCGAGGAAAAAGAAACCTCTTTGGCCTTGTTGCGACCGATGGTTTTCCTCATCGTCTTCAGGTCAACGTTGCTGATGGAGGCGTTCTGCGGCTTCATCGGTGAGGGGGATAAAGACCTGGACGCGCGTTCCCTGGCCGGGTGCGGAGAGGATATTCAGCAGCCCGTTCAACATTTCAGCCCGCTCGGTCAGGTTAACCATGCCCAGGCTACCACGCTTCTCGTAGGATTGCATCACCGATTTCACATCGAAACCCACGCCGTCATCCTGGACTTCAAACAGCAAAATATCGGGATGTATTGGCTTCAGTCGCACCCAGATGTGAGGCGCACGGGCATGTTTGCGGGCGTTATTCACGGCTTCTTCTGCCAGGGAAAAGATCACGCCCTGTTTCCCCATTTCGAGGCGATCCAGCACGCTTTCGTCCACTTCGATGATTACTTCCTGGTTGAAGGTCTCACGTATCTTATCCGCCATGGACTGCAAGGCCGCTTTCAACCCCTGGGTCTCGAGCACCAGTGGACGTAACGTGAAGAGCATATGGCGCATTTCTTTTACCGTTCGATGCGCAAGCTCTTCGAGCTTTTTCAGTTCCTCAGAGGCTTGCTGCGGATCGCGCTCGAACATGCGACGAAGGATGCCCAATCGCATGGCGATGGCAGAAACGGATTGGGTGGGGCCATCGTGTAAATCGCGAGCCAGTTTTTTGCGCGCCTCCTCGTGGACCTGGGCCATTTGTTCCTTTTCCTCCAGCAAGCTCTGGTACAGGCTGGCGTTCTGGAGGGCGATGCTCATCTGGCGCGCCAGGATGTTTAATATCTCGCGTCGTTCTTCAGTGAAGTATTGGGGATCAGGATGCCCAAAGATCAGAGCGCCGTATGTGTTCAGCCCACTGTAGAGGGGTAAACAGTAGAAGGAAGTGCATTTTCTCAAGGCTGTGATCCGCCCCAATTCCGGATCGAGGGGGAGTTCGCGGGTATGCACAGGAGCGCGTTCTTCCAGGAGCATTTTCAGAATTCCGGCCTCCCCTGGGAATTCGAGCTTGCGGTCGGCGAAGTTGAGATGGTATTCTGCAGCGACGAAAAGTTGACCCTCCCGAAAGAGCAGGACAGCTCCTACGAGAGGATTCGTGCCGCGTTCCATTTCTGGTGAGAGCGCGGAATCGGCCAGTCCGAGGGCCGATTCGATCACCCGCTGGTAGCTAAGTGTACCGGTCAGGGTAGAGGAAAGCTCATAAACCGCCCGTAAGCGTTCACTTTCGGCGCGCTGCTTCTGAAGCTTTGCCTCCAGTTCAGCGCGTTCCTTCTGTGCCCTTGCTTCCAGAATTGCTTTTCGCTGGGCACGCAGTGCGTTCATCAGGCGATAGCTCAAAAAGCCAAAAATGCCTCCAGATGCCAGGATCAGCGGGAGCAAAATGAGCAGGAGAGACCGCGGAACTTTCAGAAGCAGGAAACCATAGGCGGCGGTAAAAAGGAGATAGGAAAATGTGACGATCAGTGCGCCTCGCCATTCAAAGTACAGGGAAGCACTGAAGATCGGTAACAGGCTCACCAGCGCCAGCTCAAGACCCGGCTGGGAAAGTAGCAAACTCAAGCTGATGGCCAGGAGAAAGTCGAAGAGAACGTTGAGCAGCCGGTGATAGCTCAAACGGATGTTGAGGCCGGCCAGCACGGAGAATCCCAGATTCCAGAGAACGCCGATCCCCAGCGCAAGGTACGGCCCCCAGGGCGTGTTGGGATTGGAGAACAGAGCAAAGCCCAACGCCAGCAAGATCAGCCAGCGCAGGGAGAGGACAAACCAATCGGCAATAAAGGGGGAGTTGGAGATTTTCATGGCATAATTTCGCACAAGAAGTGCTCTTTTTCCCTGGATTCGTTTATTTCGTTTCCCAATTCGTTGACGGTCATCCCCCCAACAGGCTGAAAAGCCCGTCCGATGGCCGTCTGCGGTGCGCGGTCATCCACTGTCCACCATACTCAAGAATTGTTAGAAAGATTCACTTCGGCTGTTGCTTCTCCAGGAACGCCGGGTTGATTTTACCAGGAATGGTTGGGTTTGGGCAAACAAATATTGGACTGCTGTACTGCAGCATGGCATTGACGTTTTCTCACTCAGTGACTACAATAGGGTGTAAAAGTGACCACGAAAGGAGTTCCCGATGGAAGAAATCGGTATTCGCGAACTGAAAGCGCGTGCATCGGAAGTGGTGCGCGCCGTCAAAGAACGCCGTGTGCGCTATCTCATCACCCAGCGCGGACGGCCGGTTGCCTTGCTGGTGCCGCTGGATGCCCTGCCCCCTCAGCCAAATGCCGATGAGGTCTGGGCGCGGCTGGAAGAATTGGGTAAAGAGATTGCGCGTAACTGGCAAAGCGAGAAGAGCGCCGTGGAAATTCTCTCGGAGATGCGCCGATGAGCGATGTTTTTACCGTAGATGCCAGTGTCTTCGTCAGTGCTTTCACCCCCTCCGAGCCGGCGCATCGGGCAAGCAAAGATTTTCTTCTCCAGGTTCGGCAGAACGGTGCACCCCTCATTGTGCCGACCCTGGTCATCGTCGAAATCGCCGCCGCCATCGGGCGCGGGCAGGGCAAGCCCGACCTGGGATATGCCTTTGCGATGCAGGTCAACCGCTTTCCAGACATCACCTTCATCCCCCTCGATGACGACCTGGCGCGGGAATCCGCCGTAATTGCCGCCTCGCACCGCCTGCGCGGCAGTGACGCGGTGTATGTGGCCGTGGCGCGACGCTTCGGCGCCGCCCTGGTGACGCTGGATTCCGAGCAGGCGCAGCGCGCTGCGCCCCTCGTCCCCGTTCGCCTGCCTGCTTCGGATTGAGGCTGCCCGCTGCGGTAGCGCCATTGTCCTGTCCATCGAGGACAAAAACGGCGCAAAACATCCCCTCCCGCTCTCGATGTCCTACCAGGCTACATCCTGGACAAAGATTCTGCCCGCATCTCTTCTGGCGCAATGGAGATCTGACGGCTGGAGAATAGAAAACGGTTGGCAATGGACAGGAGAGACAATGGGCAGGGCGCGACCTGGCCTGTGGAAAAAGTTTGCCGTGATAAAATGGAAATATGGCTACCCGTCCCCTGGTTAGTGAGCAACGACAATATAGTGTGCTTGATGTTCGAGCGGCTCGCCAGATTGCCTCGGTATGGCTGGAACGCGCCCAACTGGAAAGGGCAGTAGATTTTGGGCTGCCGGAGATAGATGACCGCTATCACGTCTGGCGGGTGCCGTTGGTCAATAAGGCCAATGGCGAGCGTATCGGGGAAGTGGTGATTGATGCCTATACTTCGCTGATTCTGGAGGACAAATCCACTGCGCCAGAAATTCTGGAGGCGCGTCTGCTCGGGAGAAAAGAGGCCAGAGCGACGCGCAAGACGTCTTTTCGCACGAAGACTTATCTGCTTTCTTCCCTGCGCAACACAATTGCCCAGGGAGATGCGGAAGAAATTTTGCAGGAACTTCCCGCAGAAAGCGTTGATTTAATTTTTACTTCTCCCCCCTATTACAACGCTCGCCCGGAATATACTGACTATCTCAGTTATGAAGATTACTTGCTGAAAATGCGTCGGATTCTTCACTATGCGCACCGCGTGCTGGCAGAGGGGCGATTCTTCGTAATGAACGTTTCTCCTGTATTGGTGCGTCGGGCCAATCGCAACCAGGCCTCGCAACGAATTGCTGTCCCTTTTGATATGCATCGCCTGTTTATCGAGGAAGGTTATGACTTTATAGACGACATCATTTGGGAGAAGCCCGAAGGGGCCGGCTGGGCTACCGGGCGGGGACGCCGTTTCGCTGCCGATCGCAATCCGCTCCAGTACAAGCCGGTCCCAGTGACCGAATATATCCTCGTGTATCGCAAGCACACAGATAAGTTGATTGACTGGAATATTCGCGCTCACCCGGATAAGAAACTGGTGGCTGAATCCAAAATTGGTGATGACTATGAGCGTACCAACATCTGGCGCATCAAGCCTGCGCACGATCCGCGTCATCCAGCTGTTTTTCCTTTAGAAATCGCCGAAAAGGTGATCCGCTATTACTCCTTCAAAGGGGATGTGGTGATGGACCCCTTCGCTGGCATTGGCACGACCGGCAAGGCAGCCGCCATGCTGGGGCGACGCTTCGTCCTCATTGAGCAAAATCCCAGATATGTGGACATCATTCGCGAGGAGGTCAAGTCCTGGCTTGGCAAAGAGGCGCGCCATGTTCTTACTATCAATTGTGCCCCTATTGAAGTGAACGACGTTTTGTTCTGAAACGCCATGAGCAAAAAAAAGCGGCTTCCATTCCTTTTCCGACTTGCTCTCCCCGGCCGCGCTCGATCTGCTTTCTGCCAGTGGCAGTGATCTGGTGCAGCAAATTGGCCTGGAAGTCGTACGCGGCGTTGTGCTGGACATCTTGAAAGGGAAAAACCTGCGCGATTCGACTGAAGTGCTGACCCGCCGGCGCATTGCCGCTCTCAACCTGGCCATGCTCACTTTGTTTGTGAAAGGTTCATCTCTTTCGGAAGACTTCGCCAGCCGGCTGCCCACGCTGGCCACGGAAATTCTCACCCGAAAACGTGTGAACAAGGCCGAACGCTGGCTGGCGCAGTGGATGCTTGGCCTGACTGATAAGGCTTTTCAAAATGTGCTGCGTGATGAGGCGAGCGCACTCGAAGAATATCGTCAACGCTATGTCGAAACCTGTCGCCAGGTCATCGAAACGTATCAGCAAAATTACGGTGCGCTGGAAGGGGAAATCCGCCTGGAAAGCGGCCTCCAGGCACAACTGAACTGGCTCTGGCTGACTTACCTGCTCAACACCGTCGGCGCGCAGACGCTGGCCATCCGCGGCTCGGAAAAATCCGCCTATGGCAAACTATTCGAGAAACTGGTATTGGGGTCTTTGCTACACAGTCTGGGATTCAAACATATCCTGCCGCCGCCGCAGGAATTTGAAAACGTATTCTGGCTCTCTTCACGCGGGGAGCGCCGGGAAAGTGACGCCACGCTGCTTTACCGCCCCGGCAAGGGCGTCCGTTTCGACATCGGCTTCATCGGGCGCGGTAATCCCGAAATCTCGCTGGATAAAGTCACCCGCTTTGAGCGCGAGATTTCCCTCGGTCGTTCCACCTATTACATGGCAACCATCATCCTGGTAGATCGCGTGGGCGCAAACAGCCGAATCGAAACGCTGGCGCAAGAAGTAGGCGGCACGATTATCCAGATGAGCGCCAGTTACTGGCCGCGGCAGGTGGCGCAGGTGCTTCAGAAAACAATTGGCTTCAAGCATCCCCTGGTCGGCATGGACGATGAGCAAACGGAAAACTTCCTGCGGCAACAGATTCAATCTGCTCCGTTGCAGGAATTCATCGGCCTTGCACAAGATTTTTCCTCGCATTACGTGAAGGAAGAACGGCCGCCTTACGGGATAGACGAAGCAGGCGAAGACGGCGAATATTGACAACATCCCCGCGAATGGTTTTCTACTTCTGCCCTGTGAATTGCAGCGCGTAGAGTGCGTCGGTGTAGCCGGGATGGGCTTTGAGCGCACGTCGCCAGAGTTCGACAGCCCCTTTGAGATCACCCTGACGGTATAATCCCCAGCCTTTCCAGAGCAATGCTTCTTCTGAGTTCGGGGTGCGCTGGAGCGCATAGTCGGCCAGTGCCAGGAGGTCAGGGATGCGGCTGGCATGGAAGTAGGCAATGAACGGGCCAAACTGGTAGCGCATCATGCGCTGGGGCAGGCCGATCTGCCGGGCACGATCATAGGCACGGGCGGCTTCGGCATAGCGTTCAAAATAGAGCAGGTTCGTGCCGTAGTTGAACCAGACAAAGGAATTTTCGGGGGAACGCTCGATCTCTTGAAGATTGTGCTCCAGGGCGCGCTGCCGATTGCTCTGCTCATCCCAATCTTCGCGAAGAAGGCTTTGCAGGGTTTCCTCTTGCTCCGGGCGGTAAACGAGCAAATAGAGGCGATTGAAGGGCAGCCAGTTGGTCTCCAGCGTGGGATAGGGAATTTTCTGATCCGCGCCATGGTACGAATCCTGAGCGATGAATGTGCTGCTCATATCGTCATAGCCGGTGAGAAGCAGGTAGTGAGCCGCCCAGTGATCGTCATTCGGCCAGAAGTCTTCCTCGAACATGAACACTTCTTCGATGATCACCGGGAAACCAGCCGCCAGCAGACGCTTGAGCAGTGGGAGATCGCCATTCACCCGGAAGATAGCCCGTAACCAGCCGGCGTAGTTGTTCACGTAGTACACCATCTCTTCCGGATTGACATTGCGGTCCGGGCGTTCGGGTTTGATCACTTGAGAAATATCGAACTGGTCGCCATCCCAACCATACATTCTCAATCCCATGGCCAGGGTGGCCGGGCCGCAGTTGTTGATGTCTTGCTTTTCCCAAGGTGGGGATGGCAGGAAGGCCTGGGGTGGAAGGGGCGCGAAGGTGGGGGTGGGGGTGAAGGTCGCGCCGGGGGTGGCAGCAAAGCTCCCCAAAGCGGGCAGCGGCGTCGGGGTCGGGGAGGAAGGCGCAGACGGAGACTCTGCGCCGATCCGCGGCGTGGGCAAGGGCTTAACCGGCACTATCAGGCCGCGCGCGTAGGTCATCATCCGCTCATATTTCCATATCAACGCATCCAGATGGCTGCTCAGGAAAAGAGCCAGGGAAAACAGGAAAAAGATCAGCGCGCCCCAGAGTAAGCGCGGCGAGGGCCTGGCGATCATCTGCGCCTCCTGGGAATCCGAAGGAATAGCAGAAGGCCGCCTGTCACCGCGTAGACCAGGGGACGCAGGATTTGTCCCTGTAGCGTGAGCAGGTTGCCTTTCTGAGAAAGCGCCACATGTACCACGACAAGGAGAAGCACCAGGTAAACCAGGCGATGCAGGCGCTTCCAGTTCCGCCCAAGGCGTTGTTTCCAGGTGTCAAAGGAGGTGGCGCCGAGGGGGACCAGAAGCAGGAAGGCGCTGATGCCGAAGATCAGATACGGTTTTTCCAGCACCGTTTGTTGGAAAGTGCTCCAGGCCAGGCCGTAGTCCAGATGGATGAAGATCAGGGCGTGCAGAGTGGCATAGAGCAGGGCGTATAATCCCAATCGCCGCCTCTGACGCAGCGCTTCCTGCCAGCCAAAGAGGCGATGCAAAGGGGTGCAGGCCAGCGAGAGCAGCAGAAAGATCACGGCGCCGCGTCCGGTACGCAGTTCCAGGGCCTGGATCGGGTTCGGGCCGAGATGCCCGCTCAGCGTCTGGAAGAGCAGGAGGAGCAGCCCGCCCCAGGCGTAGGCATGGATGGGCCAGGAAAGGGGAATGCGCGCAGGCATCAGTAGTATTGACGCAAGTCCATGCCGCGATAGAGCGCGGCCACCTCTTCCGCATAGCCGTTGAAGAGCAGGGTGGGGCGCCGCCCCAGTTCTCCTAACCTGCGCTCCGTCACCTGTGACCAGCGCGGATGAGGCACCTCCGGGTTGACATTGGCATAAAAGCCGTATTCATGGGGGGCAATGGTGGACCAGAAGGTGGCCGGCTGTTCTTCTACCAGTTCGATTTTGACAATCGCTTTGGCCGATTTGAAGCCGTATTTCCAGGGGACGACGAGGCGAATGGGTGCGCCATCCTGGGGCGGGAGCGGCAGCCCATACAGGCCCGTGGCGAGAATGGTCAGGGGATGCATGGCCTCGTCCAGGCGCAGGCCTTCGGAATAGGGCCAGGGGTAGAACGGGGAGCGCTGCCCCGGCATTTCCTGTGGCCGATAGACGGAGAGGAAGCGCACATACCGCGCCGACCCCAGCGGCTCCACCTCTTTGAGCAGGGCGGCCAGGGGAAAGCCGTTCCAGGGGATGACCATGCTCCAGCCTTCGACGCAGCGCAGGCGATAAATGCGCTCTTCCGATGGGAAACGCCGCAGTAGCTCTTCCATGGTGAACGTCCTGGGATAGCGGCATAATCCGCCGACCTCGATGCTCCAGGGATGCACCTGGAAGTTCTGCGCCAGGCGTGCGACGGCTTCCTTTTGCTCACTGAATTCGTAGTAGTTGTTGTAGTTCGTGATCACTTCGTAAGGTGTGGCCGGATCGCCGCGCTCGTCGGTTTTCCCTGGGGAGGTAACGGGTGTGGCGGTTGAGGAGGGAGAGGGCGCACAGGCTGCCAGTCCCAGGCCAGCGGCCAGGACGGTCGCCAGCTTGAGCACATCACGACGGGAAAAGTAAACGTGGGCGGGGGTGATCTCCGAGGAAGGGATATGAGGGGGATGATAGACTTTCATACTTCACCTGTAAATAAAATAGCCGAGCACTGCGCCACCCAGAATGAGGAAAACCGGATGGATATTTGTAAAGGTGAGCAGACCAAAGGCGAGCACGATCAGCAGGAGTTTATCCCATCCGTGGCTGAGAGCGGCGGGCCAACCCGTCTGGCGCGCGCCGAAGACGCTGAGCGCCATATCATAGGCCGTCCATAGCAGGAAACCCACCACAATCGGGCGCACAACGCGCAGCATGGCCTGGACGGCGGGGCTATCCTTGATGCCGAAGAAGTAGATGACCATGATCAGCATGAGCGCGGTGGTGGGGAGCACCGTGCCGCTGACGGCAGCAATGGCGCCCGGCAGGCCGGCCAGCCTGTAACCGATAAACGCTGAAACCTGGGGAGCGATGGGGCCAGGGAGGGCGTTGCCCACGGCGACTGCATCGGCAAATTCTTCCGCCGTCAGCCAGGGGACAGGTTGCGTGCTACCTGGCGGCGTCCACAAGGCGGAGGTGGTTTCTCGCTGCATGAGCGCCAGCGAGGCGGGGCCGCCGCCCCATGAAAGCAACGCCACCCGACTGAAGACGATGAAAATTTCCCAGAGTAGCTTCGGGTCCATAAGAGCCTCACAGGTCGAGGAAGGGGCGGGCGATCTCGACGACGCGTCGGAGGAGGGCGGCGTCCATTCCGAAGCGGGCGCCGGCGGTGGCATAGAGCTGTGGCAGGGTGGCGGTGCCTCCGAGCGCCAGCGCCTGCCGATAGCGCCGCAGGGCCGTGGCCTGATCCTTGAGTGCTTCTCCCCAGACCTGGAACGCGCCTGACTGCGCCAGGCCATATTCCACGTAGTAGAAAGGTAGCTGATGAATGTGGAGCTTGCGATGCCAGCCGGTCATCAGCGCATCTTCAAACCCGCTCCAGTCAATGGCCGGGATGAAACGCTGCCATAATTCGGCCCATCTGGCATCACAGGCGGAGGGATCGGCGCCGGCGGAGGGATTCTCATAGACCCAATGCTGGAAGGCATCCACGACTGCCATAAACGGCCAGAAGAGAATGGAGCGTTCAAGATGTTCCCGGAAGGCACGTCGCGCCTGCTCAGGGGGATAAAATTCGGTCAGGTAGGGGGAGGCCAGCAATTCCATGCCCATCGAGGCCACTTCGCTGAACTCCATCGGCGATCCCCACTGATGATAATAGGGGAGATTCTGACGCTCGAAATCGTGGAAGGCATGGCCGCTTTCGTGGAGCAGGGTTTGAACATCATCATGGATGCCCACCGCGTTCATGAAGATAAACGGGCGACGGCTGAGAGGCAGGTGCATACAATAGCCGCCCGGCGCTTTGTTCTTGCGATTGTCCAGATCGAGCAGGGATTCCTGGCGCAGGATACGGAAATATTCGCCAAGCTGGGGATCGAGCTTGTCAAAGATCGCCTGAGTCCTGGCTTTGAATTCTTCTATATCCTGGAAGGGACGCAGCGGCGGCAGGCGCCCATCTTCAACCGGGCGGCCATACCAGCCATCCGTCAGGTCCCAGGGGCGCAGACGATCCAGCCCCAGTTGACGGCGATGTCGCTCATAGATCGCAGTGGCCAGGGGCACGATGACTTCTTCGATGGCCTGGTGGAAGGTTTTGCAATCCTGGGGCGTGTAGTCGAAGCGGAGTTTTCCCTGCCATTGATAGGCGCGATAATCGGGCTTATCGGCATTGGCGGCGATCTTCAGACGCAAATCCATGAAACGCGTCCAAAGGTCGTTGATCGCGGCGCGGTCGGCCAGTTGGCGCTCTGTCATGCGTCGCCAGGCCTGTTCGCGGCGAGCGCGATCTGGCTCTTGCAGGACTGTCTTCAGGCGATTCAGCGTGACTTCCTGCCCTTCCCATTCCACCGTTTGAGCACCGATGATCTTGTCATATTCCAGGGAGAGTTTTTGCTCTTCGGCCAGCAGCGGCAGATTGGCCTCACGGAAGAGTTCCACATGGGCACGCATTGCCCGCAGCGGCAATTCCATTCCCTGGGGTTGCAGGCCGCTGGCCAGAATTTTTTCCTTCAACCGCTGTTCTGCCTCCTTGAGAGCCGGAAATGTCTGCTCCAGGTAGCGGTGGAGACGAGCTTCGGCTTCGGAATCGGCGGTGTTGACCGTCGTGGCAATGGTGAGGCGGGCCTCCATTTCATCCACCGTCTGCGCCAGTTGCGACCAGTCTCGTAACCAGGCTTCAACGTTCTCGGCATGGAGGGGGCGATTTTGTAGCTCCCTGAAGTGGGGTTCAAGATCGCTCCAGGTGAGGTGGATGGTTTCAGAGGGAGAGACGTGAATCATGGGGAACTCCTGTGGATTGGAATCAGGCATGAGTGCGTTTTGCCATCCCGATGGCTATTCCGGTTGTAAGGGGAACGGCGGCGATCAGCGCCAGCGATCCGACCAGCGTGCGCACGATCTCTTCGGCGACAAAGGAATAGTTCAGCAGGCGCAAATAGTTTCCACCCCCGGAGGAAAATAGCAGGAGCATGGGCAGGGAGGCGCCGGCATAGGCCAGGATCAGGGTGTTTACGGTGGCTGCAACGTGATCCTGACCGACGCGCATCGCTCGCCGGTAGAGTTCTCTGGCGGAAAGCGCAGGATTTGCCGCGTAGATTTCAAACACCGCGGCTGCCTGGGTTGTCACCAGGTCGTCCAGGACGCCGAGGGCGCCGATCAACATCCCCCCAAGCAGCAGGCCGCGCAGTTGAATGCGGCCAGGCATGAGTTGCAGCAAGAAGAGGGCGTTTTCATCGCCCTGCCCGCTGAGGCGCGCAAACGTGAGGAAGAGATCGGAAAGCACGCCGGCCAGCAACAAGACGCCGATCGTGCTCAGCACCGAGGCGTGGGTTTTCGGATTCCAGCCGTATGTCAGATAGAGCGTTGATCCCAGGAGAAGCGCCGAACCGCTGATGCTCACCCAAAGCGGATCGGCGCCGCCCAGGATGGCAGGAATGATGTAACGGATGATCACCAGCAAACTGAAGAGCATACTGAGCAGGGATCGCAGGCCCTTCCAGGCGCTCAACAGGAGGATCGCCAGGACGAAGACGACCCATAGCCAGAAAAGGGCAGGCGTGCGCACGTGTTCGACGAAATGGGCCTGTACGAGGTTATCTGCCGTTTTGGTGATCGCCACCAGAATTCGATCCCCTGGACGCAGGGGCGTCTGATCGGCGCGTATCTGCTGGCGCCCATACTCAAGCTCCATGGGCACCTGCGCGTAAGGCCCTTCCAGCAGACGCACGCGTACGCGCTGATAAGGCTGGGTGACTTCGCCGAGGGTGACTTCCCCCTCCTCCAGCACCTGCTCGACGCGCGCCGTATAAATCTGGCTCTCTGTCGAAGAATACACCATGGATGGAGAGAAGGGGAAGAGGAGAAGGAGCAGGCTGATCAGAAAGACCAGCAAGGGTGGAAGGTATCGGGTAGGGGACATCAGGCAGATTATAAGCGGTTTTTGGGCTGTCTGCGGGTGTCTCGTGGGCAGGCCTGCCTTTGGGGAACAGGGGGTATTGCGAACAGGATGCGAGAAAATCAGGTAAAATGATCTGCCAGCTACACAAGTTCAACAAAATTTCCTGCCCAGGAGAGGAGAAATGTATCGCTTGGCCTTCATCGGTTTCGGCAATGTGGGGCGCGCGCTGGCGCTGCTGCTGATGCGCAAAGAGCAAGAGTTGAGGGATCGCTACGGGATTCGTTTCCTGGTGACCGGCATCTATACCGCGCGTCACGGTTGGGCCATCAACCCGCAGGGGATTGATCTGGCTCAGGCAGTTGAATGTGTGCAGAACGGAGATCGTCTGGATGCTTTGTGCGATCCAGCCTATCGGGAAAAGCTCGTAAACTCCTTTGACTTCATTCGGGCCTGCCCGGCAGATGTATTGTTCGAGAACACTCCCGTCAACCATGTGAACGGCGAGCCGGCTGTGACGCATGTGCGGCTGGCACTCCAGCACCATATGCACGCTATCACCGCGAACAAAGGGGCTGTGGTATACGGATACCAGGAGTTAAAGCGCCTGGCCGAGCAGCAGGGGCGTTCGTTCTTCTTTGAATCTACGGTGATGGATGGGGCGCCGATCTTTTCGCTCTTCCGGGAGGCTCTGCCCGCTGCGAATCTGCGCGCCTTTCGTGGGATTTTGAACTCAACCACCAACCTGATCCTGACGCGGATGGAAGAACAGGGGGAAACGTTTGAGCAGGCCGTGCGCTACGCGCAGCAGATTGGTATCGCCGAGACAGACCCCTCCGCTGATGTGGATGGTTGGGACGCCGCGATCAAGGTGGCTGCGCTGGTCACTGTGTTGATGGGGTATCCTCTCCGACCGCAGGAGGTGGAGCGGGAGGGCATTCGCGGCATTACCCCAGACAAGATCGCCGAAGCTCAGGCCGAAGGGAAGCGGTGGAAGCTCCTCTGTCAGGCGGAGCGGAACGGAAGCGGAGTAATCGCCAGGGTGATGCCGCAAAAAGTCGGTCCGGAGACCCCCTTCTATACCGTGCGCGGCACCACCTCCATCGTAGAATTCCAGACCGATGTTCTGGGTGACCTCTCGATCATCGAAACCGATCCCGGCCCCCAGACTACGGCCTATGGTCTGCTTAGCGATTTTGTGAACGCCGTCAGCCGCGCTTAAGGGCGCACAACGATCGTGAGGGAAAGTTCGCAAAAGATGTCATGACCCACTCGCAGGCCCCACACGGTGGTATAAGTGCCTTGCGTTCCGGGCGCCACCATGTCCACGCCTAACTGGATGCTCTTCCCCGGCGCGACATCTTTTGGCAAATCGTAACCGGCGATTTTATGCAGCCTGTCCCCGCGCACGTAGATAAAATCCACGCTGCCGTGGTCCCAGGTTTTTGCTCCGCTATTTCGCACGGTCCAGAAGGCGTCGAAGTCCTTTCTGGGGGGCATGACGGTGCCGTCTGGAGGCGTCTGATCCAGAAGAACGCAGTCGAAGTCGGTGGTTCCTCCCCCACCTCCTCCGCCGCCTCCACCTGGTGAAGGCAGGATGAAGGGGGTAAAGGTGGGGAAAATGATGAGGGGAGTCGGGGTCGGTGTGATGGTGGGGGTTAGCGTTGCGGTCGGCGTGGGGCTGGGCAGCGGGGTGGGAGAAGGCCGGAAGGCGGCGGTTTGCGTCGCTGCCGCCCCGGCCGTGGCCGCGATGATCGTCTGGATGGTATCTACCTGAACAGGTGGAGGTGCCGGCGCTGAGAATGGAAGGCAACCATTCGTGCCCCAAAGACCCACGAGGATCAAAAGGATCAACGGGATATTGGGTCTCATCCTGCACCTCCATCAGGAATCACATGATGCCTTTCGATTAAGGCCGTACAACGATACGCACGTAGGGATAACAGAAGCCTCCCTGGAGTTTGAACACCATGACGTAGGTGCCCTCTTTATTCGGGGATTTGGCGTCGAAGATGAAAGGCCCAACCGTTCCACCCGGCGGCACATTGTTTTGAAGCTCATAAATGGTGTTGCTGGTCAGCATGTTTGTGCCGTGGCTGAAGAGCAAATCGGTGCCTGCATCCCAGCGTTTGGTGCCGGTATTTTTCAGCCAGAATTTGACATCGAAGTCTTTGTTCGGCTTGAAAACCGTGTTATCGGCGGGGGTTTTGTTCAACACAGCACAGCTATAGGGGGAAGGGGTGACATAGCCACCGCCAGAAGGCGCGCTCGTAAACGTCGGCAGGATGACCGGCGTCAGGGTGGGCAGGACCAGCGGTTGGGTGGGAAGAGGGGTTGCGGTTGGAGGCACGGGTGTAGCAGTTGGTTGAGCGGTCAGGGTCTGGGCAACAGCCGTGTAAATGGCATCCTGTACGGCCTGCTGGGTTTGCTGGGCCTGCATGGTTTGCGCTACCAGTGTCTCAACCTGACCCTGGACTGCCTGGGGCGCAGCGGGGGATGCAACGGCAGCTGGACCGCAGGCGGCGATCAGAGCCGCAAGAAGAAAGGTGATCAGAACCAAACGTAGCATACGTCTCTCCTGAAAAGATTTGTGAGCAGGAAAATTCTAAGTCTTCTCCACGGCCTTTTGCAGTCTGGACTCCTGGGCGAAGCCTTGAGGGAGAAGCCTTCCAGGCAGAAAAGCGCGTTGACCGATCTTCCCGCCCGGAAAGGCGAATGCTTCCTGCTCTTGTCAATCCATGCGAATTGTACACCGGCTGATGGAAATGTGCAATTGCCTTTGAAACGACAAGAGCGACGGAAATGTTCCTGCAATGAGAGCTCCCTGGGCAGTCTGGTCGTCCCGAAGAGGTGAGCCGTGGGTATAATTGGCTGTGTGCCAGGTAACTATTCAGCCATGTCATTGCGAGCCGTTTTCTGGCGAAGCAATCTCCCATTTCTCAGGCCAGATTGACCGCTTGGGGATTGCTTCGTCGCAAAGAACGCTCCTCGCAATGACAAACACAACAGTTTTGATGCAAGACTGAACAGTTACTGTGCCAGATTGATAGGGTGGCAGTGCAACAGCACTTTTTGGGATAGTCTCTCTTTGCAGACTTGCCACTCAGCAGGCTTTTATGCTGGCACTTTAGCGCGCAATCCGTTATCTGAGAGCCTGTATTCCTATTTCTTATGCGTTTGTTGGCCGGAAACAGGTTTTTGGTATTAAAATACGGATAAAGGAGTACAGCATGGCTCGTCCTCATCCACTGGCAGAAGTTTTTGGCTTTCCGACAAATAATTTCTCGCCTGAAGCCAATCGTCATCGGGCAAAACGCTTATGTCCTTATAACAACAAAGTTCCCAATTGCACCAAAGATAAGGCTAAAAATCCGTTGGGAGTTTGTAGCATTTATGACGGCTCAAATGTTGCTATCACCTGCCCGATTCGATTCAGACAAGACTGGCTGATTGCTGATGATGCAGCCGCCTTCTTTTTTGGAAAGAATGTTGCATGGACATCCCTTACAGAAGTACGTCTTCCTGATAAATATGGTCATTCAGCAGGGAATGTTGACATAGTCCTGGTTGCCTACAATGACCAGGGGCGCGTCGTTGACTTTGGGGCTTTAGAGGTTCAAGCAGTTTATATCTCTGGCAATGTTCGTAATGCTTTTGAGCATTACATGAAAGACCCGCAACAAAACCATGAAATGACATGGGAAGGGCCCTATTATCCCCGCCCTGATTACTTATCCTCCTCAAGAAAGCGTTTGGCGCCTCAGTTGATATACAAGGGGGGTATTCTCAACAAATGGGGAAAGAAAATAGCTGTTGCTGTAGACAAGAGTTTCTTTGCAAACCTTCCGCAACTACCACAAACACAGCCAGATCAGGCAGATATAGCCTGGCTGATATACGACCTTGTTTTTGATCCATCCACGAATCGGTACAACTTGACCAGACACGATACTGTGTTTACAGCCTTCCTGCCCGCGTTGGAGACAATTACCGTTGCTGAAGCAGGGCCTGTAGAGGATTTTGTTGAGCACTTACAACAGAAACTCGACGAAAAACTGGAAAATAGCTATCCTCCTGATGCCCCTACCCTGACAGAATTTGCTGATCAGTGAGAAATGATGAAAGTCCAGCACCATCAGTTAAGATTATTTGGTGATTTAAATACAAAACGGGCAGTCAATGTAGCCTCAGTAAATCAGTATAGCCCTTTTCGGTATCCAGGCGGGAAAACCTGGCTGGTGCCTTTTGTTATAAAGTGGTTGATGCATCAACCAAAACGTCCTGCAGATTTCATAGAACCCTTTGCGGGTGGAGCAATTATAGGGTTAACGGTCGCTATCGAGCAATTAGCCCAACACGTGACCCTTGTAGAGATAGACGAGCAAGTATCTGCGGTCTGGAAAGCGATTATTTACGGTGACTATCAACGGTTGGCACAGATGATTATTGATTTTGAACTAAACCAGGAGAACGTAGATAGGGTCTTATCCAGTACTTATACCTCTGTAGAGGAGCAAGCCTTCCAGACAATCCTGCGGAATCGTGTCAATCGTGGAGGGATCCTGGCTCCCGGAGCTGGTAAAGTGAAGAATGGAGAAAATGGGAAAGGATTGAAATCGCGCTGGTATCCCCAGACATTGTATAGACGTATCATACAAATAGCAAAAGTGCGCGAACGTATCACTTTCATTCAAGGCGATGGGCTTGAATTTCTCGAACAAAGCGCTGATCGGTCAGATGTGCTCTATTTTATTGACCCTCCTTACACCGTAGCAGGGAAAAAGGCCGGCTCTCGTCTATATACTTACTCCGATATAGACCATGAAAAGTTATTTACCATCGCTGAAAGATTGAAAGGTGAATTTTTAATGACTTATGACGATACATCTACGGTTCGAGAGATGGCCTCTCGTCATGGATTTGTTACAGAAGTGGTCACTATGAAAAATACACATCACAGAGAAATGACTGAATTGTTAATCAGTCGTAATCTGAAATGGTTATCTGGCAGCAAAAGCGGTTAACATTGAGCCTGTCAGGGCAGACTACAGTTACGGGCTTTCCAACCTGTGAAAGGGGGGAGCGGGGTGGGAGAACGGTCAGGTGCTGAGGAAAACTATCCCCGAACACCCGGCGCAAGGTTTCTCAAGGGATGACTTTTTGGTACAATACTTCCAGGCAATTCAAAAGCGAAGCAAGTCAAGCCTTTTGCTGCCCCTGGTTTCTGGCCGTGAAGGAGCTTTTGAACCCACTCCTGAACGGGTAAGTGAACGCACTCATTTCCTGAAGGTGAATTCTCCGGAGGAAAAAATGACCCAGGTTACCCTGACCATCAACGGCGTGCGCCATACGGTTGACGTTCCGCCCCACGAGCGATTGTTTACAACGCTGAGAAAGTTAGGGTTTCATAGCATCAAGTTCGGGGATGAACATGGCCTGAGCGGCGCGGATACCGTGCTCCTGGACGGGAAACCCGTCAATTCTGTGGTGATCCTGACTGCCCAGGCTGAAGGTCACTCGATTGTCACGCTGGAGGCGCTCGGCGAACACCCGGATCTGGGATGGAAACAGGGGCGCGGTCTCCATCCGCTCCAGCAGGCTTTTATCGAAACCGGTGCTATACAGTGTGGCTATTGCACGCCGGCCCAAATCCTGGCCGCCAAAGCCCTGCTCGATCACAATCCCTCTCCGACGGAGGCGGAAGTGCGCCAGGCCCTGAGTGGTGTGCTTTGCCGTTGTACCGGATATGCCAAACCGGTACAGGCGGTGCTGCGGGCTGCCGCGATGCTCCGCAATGAGCCGGTAGAACCGCTGGAGGTTGGCGGCATGTTCGATTTGGGCACATCCGCTTCCCCGTCGGATGAAGCGACGGCGTCGCCGGCCGGGGCAGGTACGCAAACGCAAAGCAAAGTCCTGCCGAAGATCGTCTTCGCGCCCCAGGTGCGTCCTTTCCAACGCGTCGGTCATTCGGAAGCCAAAGTGGATGCCATGAAGCTGGCCCAGGGGAAGCCGGCCTTCGCCGCCGATTTTGAGAAAAAAGGCCTGCTCTATGCCAGAGTGCTTCGCTCTCCTTATTCTCACGCTCGCATCAAGCGGATAGATGTGAGCAAAGCCAGGGCCTTGCCGGGGGTGGCTGCGGTGCTTACCTGGCAGGACCTGCCGCGTGTTGCCTATTCGACTGCCGGCCAGTCCGATCCGATCCCTGGGCCGCTGGATACTTTCTCCCTGGATTACAAGGTGCGTTTCGTGGGAGATCGGGTGGCTTTCGTCGCAGCAGAAACGCCAGAGATTGCTGAAGAGGCGTTGAAGTTGATCGAAGTCGAATATGAACCGCTGCCGGCCATCCTGGAGCCGGAGCAGGCGATGCAGGAAGGAGCGCCTCGCATCCATGACGAGCCGGAGTATGTAAATTTCGGTGAATCCGATCCCAGCCGTAACCTGGCGGCTCGCATTCGGATAGACATTGGCGATGTGGAGAAAGGGTTTGCGGAAGCGGATGAAATCTTCGAGGGCGTCTATGAGGTGCCCAAGGTGCAACAGTGTTCCATCGAACCCCATGTAGCGCTGACCTGGTGGGACGAGGACGACCGGCTGGTGATCCGCACCTCGACACAGGTGCCCTTCCACGTCCGGCGGCAGTTAGCGCCGGTCCTGGGGCTGCCGATCAAGCGCATTCGCGTCATCAAGCCGCGCATCGGCGGCGGGTTCGGCGGAAAACAGGAGGTGCTGATCGAGGATATTCCGGCTCACCTGACCATCGCAACCGGCCGCCCGGTGTACTATGAGTACACGCGGGAGGAAGAATTTATCGCGGCTCGTTCGCGTCACCCGATGAAAATCTGGATGAAGACGGGCGTCAAACGCGATGGGACGATCACCGCGAACGAAATGCGTGTGCTCACCGATACCGGCGCCTATGGCTGCCACGCCCTGACGGTGACCGGCAACACCGGCCATAAAGCCATGGCGCTATATGTGGGCGATGACCCTTATCGTCAATCGCCGAATATCCGTTTCTATGCCGATATTGTTTACACCAACCATCCCCCGGCTGGCGCTTATCGTGGCTATGGCGTGCCGCAGGGATTCTGGGCGGTCGAACGGCACATGGAGAAGATCGCCCGCGCCCTGGGCCTGGATCCGCTGGAATTCCGCCTGAAGAACGCGTTGCGGGCCGGAGAATTGCATCCCTTCAGCACCGCCTGGAGCGAAGGCCGTGAACCCAGGCCGGAGATCATTCATACGGTAGGGTTGGAGGAATGCGTGCGCCAGGGCAAGGCCATGATCGGTTGGGAACAGAAGTTCGGCAATCCAGAATGGCATCAGGTGCCCGGCCATCCCCATCTGCGCCGCGGGATCGGCGTGGCGCTGGTGATGCAGGGGACAGCGATTCCCTATCTGGACATGGGTGGCGCTTCGATCAAAATGAACGATGACGGTTCGTTTAACCTGTTGATCGGCGCCACCGATCTCGGCACCGGCTCGGATACCGTCATCGCCCAAATGGTGGCTGAGGTGCTCGGCGTTCCCCTGGAGGATATTCTCGTCTATTCTTCGGATACGGATTTCACCCCCTTCGACAAAGGCGCCTACGCCTCTTCGACGACGTACATTTCCGGCGCGGCGGCGGTGCGCGCTGCGGAACAGGTCGCAGAGCGCATTCGGGCGCGTGCGGCCAGGATGCTCGGCGTGGAAGATGCGCGCGCCATTCGCCTGGCGGAACGCCGCGCCTTTGCGCCTGATGGTCGCTCGGTGACCCTGGCAGAGATCGCCCTGGACGCTCTTCATCATAACGAGCAGGAACAAATTATGGCGGTCGCCTCCTATGTTTCCCCTTCCTCTCCGCCGCCCTTTGCAGCGCAATTTGCGGAAGTGACCGTAGACACGGAAACCGGCATGGTCGTCGTGGATCGGCTGGTGATGGCGGTAGATTCCGGTGTGATTGTTAACCCGTTGACCGCCTCGGGACAGATCGAAGGTGGCATGACACAGGCGCTGGGATACGCAGTGTGCGAAGAGCTGACCTATGACGCTCAGGGACGCCCGCAGCAGCGCAATTTCCGTGATTACCACATCTTCCGCGCCGATGAAATGCCGGAACTGGGCGTGATCTTCGTCGAAACCTTCGAGCCAACCCATCCCTTCGGGATTAAGGCTGTCGCAGAAATCCCGATGGATGGCGTGGCGCCTGCGGTCGCCAATGCGGTGCTGGATGCCGTCGGCGTGAACATAGATGCCAATCCGATCACGCCGGAGAAGGTCTGGCGCGCTTTGCATCGCTCAGGCACGCTGTCGCGGGAGGGATGAGCTTCATGGGTGGAAACGGTCAGGGAGAGGCTCTGAAGCGGCGCTGGCAGCGCCGCCTTTTGCGCCATCTCAACAATCTCCGCATCTGGCGCATGGCCCGTGAAGTGCTGCGTCAGGCGCCGGCGCCTCGGGGGGATGCGGTGGTCATGTTCAAAGCCTCGAGCGGTATTGACGATTTGAGCTGGAACGCGGGATTTCATCTGATTACTTCCTGGGCCTTGCGCCTGCATGGGGTGCCGGTGGTGTTCTTCGCCTGTCATCATGGCATGAGCCATTGCATCCTGAGCACCGACCGCCAGAATCCTCAGCGTCCGCCTCGCTGTGCGACCTGCATTTATCAATCCCATGTGCTTTATACGGGCGCGCCGGTACACTGGTTCCATTTCAGCCGCGAGTCACGGCTGGAAGCAGCGCTCCGCGACTTGAGCCTGGAGGAACTGGTCGCCTTCGAGTGGGAGGGAATGCCCTTAGGGGCGCTCTGCCTGCCTGGGCTGCGCTGGATTCTGCGCCGCCATCACCTGAACGATGACGCGCCCACGCGCTATTTGATGCGGGAATATATTCTTTCGGCCTGGAATATTGCGCAGGCGTTTGGCCGTTTTCTGGACCAGGTGCGGCCGCGCGCCGTGATTGCCTTCAACGGACAGTTCTACCCTGAAGCGGTCGTCTGCTATGTGGCCCGTCAGCGAGGCATCCGCACCATCACCCACGAGGTGGGTCTGCAGCCGGCCTCGGCGTTTTTCACCGAGGGTGAGGCCACGGCGTATCCCATTCACATTCCGCCAGATTTTGAGTTAAACGAGGCGCAAAACGCGCGCCTGGATGCTTATCTGGAGCAGCGCTTCCAGGGACAGTTCACCATGGCCGGCATTCGCTTCTGGCCCGAAATGCGCCGCCTGGATAGATCGTTTCTGGAAAAAGCGGCACGCTTTCGCCAGATTGTGCCCATCTTTACCAACGTGATCTTCGATACCAGCCAGCCCCATGCCAATACGCTCTTCCCCGATATGTTTGCCTGGCTGGATTTTACGCTGGAGCGGATCATTCGCCGTCACCCGGAGACTTTTTTTGTCATTCGCGCCCACCCGGACGAGAGCCGGCCAGGAAAGGAAAGCCAGGAATCCGTCGCTGAGTGGGTCGCTGAGCGCAAAGTAGAAGAACTGGGAAACGTGTTGTTTGTCCCGCCGCAGGAGTATTTCAGCTCCTATGAGCTGATCCAGCGTTCCAAATTTGTCATGGTCTATAACTCGACGATTGGCCTGGAGGCCTCCATCCTGGGGGCGGCGGTACTTTGTGCGGGAAAGGCACGCTTCACCCAATATCCGACGGTCTTCTTCCCGAAAAGTGTGGAGGAATATTTGCAGCTTGCAGAGGCATTTCTGCAGGCGGAGCAGCTGCGCGCGCCGCAAGAACATCAGCGGCAGGCCAGGCGTTTTCTGTATTACCAGTTATTCCGCGCCTCGCTCCCTTTTGATACATACCTTCGACCAGGGATGCCAACCACACAGGCCCAATTGAAACCCTTTCCTCTTTCCGCCCTTTCAGCGGAACATTCCCCCACTGTTCGAGCCATTCTGCGCGGCGTTCTGGAAAACGGAGATTTCCTCCTGGAAGAATGAGTCCACCGGATCGCCGCGGTCTCTGTGACGAGCAAATGGCCTTTACCCCTGAGACAGGCAATTTCCTCTCACCGAATTTCAAAAATTCGGACGCCGCTCACTGTTCCCAAATAGCGAAATTGGGGCATAGAATCCACATCGTGATAAAAAGGAAGTGCGGAAGCGTCGGCTTCCAGCGCCAGATAGCGCACACCATAGCGACGCGCAATCTGCAACACCGCCGGCGCGTCGGCGTAGGGAGCAACCACGGCGGGGCGCCCGGTCATGATGAAACAGGCGGGGGGATTAAGCACCATGATAACGTCCTCGGGCCTGGCTCCGGCCTGCACCAGGAACTGCTCCACCTGCGGATAGTATTGCTCCCCTTCTCCCCAGCCCAGACGGATCACCCTTGTCCAGACCAGATAGGCAGTGAGAATGGCCACGATGACCACCAGCGCGGAGCGGAACACCCGCTGCGCCTGCGGTAGATGCCAGCCCCGGCGGCGCGCTGCCCATGTCAGCAGCGCATCCAGCCCCGATGGCGCCAGCGCAAACCACAAGGGTTGTAGCACAGCGCCGGCATGGAAGAATCCACCGCGCGCGCCGGCAAAGGGGAAAAGCATCGAAAGGCTCCAATAAGTTCCGAGCCAGCCCAAAGCCCCCACCTGGACGCGCACCTCCTGCCGATATTTCCAGAGACCGATCAGGATCAAGGGGAAGAGCACGATCAAGCCCTGACCTGCGAGCGCAGTCTGGGCATTTTCCCCGAGCGCCCACAGGCGCGCCTCCAGAATCGCCTTCCAGCCGGCTTCGAGCAGGTGTTGCGGCGAAAGGATGTCGGGAGGGTAAATGAACGTCTCGTTGTAAAATCTCAACCAGAGTGCCCGGCGCGGCGCTGCAGAAAAGAGCGCCCCGTATACCCGCAGATTGCGCAGGTACCATGGGCCCATGATCGCCAGATAGCCCGCCAGAGCGGCGATCCCATGTGCCCCAACCGATTTCCAGAAGGGCCAGCCGCGTGCTCCGGCTTTTTTCCAGAGCAGCCCAATGGCCAGCCAGGTCATGGGTAGCCATAACAGCCCGTCACTGCGCGCCAGGTTCAGCAGCCCTGTGACGACTCCGGCCAGGAAAAATCGCCGCGCGGTGAGCGTTCCCTTCGGGGAAGGCGCAAGCAGCAGGAAATATACCGCTCCCAGCACCATGTAGGGGGAGAAGTTATCGGTCGTCGGCAGGAAGGAAGCGTAATAGCCGCTGAAAAGCGCAAACAGGCCGGCCAGCCAGGCCCGCTGATGGTTCTGATCCAGCGTCAGGGCCAGGCGAGCCGTCAGGGGAGGAATGAGCGAGGCCAGGAGGATAAAGGGCAGGCGACCGACCGCGAAGGTTTGATGCCCGCTGAGCCACATCCCCAACGCGCTCAGGATCGAAGCCAGCGGCATCCAGTAGCCATGAGAGGGGTGCGGCAGGCCGGCTGGATCGTCCAGATACGTCCAGATATAAGGCTCGTAGAAGCCGGCGCCGCGGCTTAGCTGTAAACCACCGCCGAAATAATAGGCAGCATCCATGTATCCCGGATAAGACTGCCAGGCGGCAATGCCCAACGCCATCCCCAATCCCAAAAGCCAGAGCCAGAAATATGCGCGCCCTTTCATCTCAGATGACATCTCCAGCACGAATGCGATCCAGCCAGGTGCGCGGCCGGAAAAGCGACCAGCGGAACCAGTATAAACCGCTCAGGGCGAACAGAGACGGGAAAAGATACAACGCCTGCTGCCAGCGTACCTCTTGAGGGTGGCGCAACGCCTGTTGCCAGAGCGCCCAGGGCACGAAGAAGGCGAGCAGTAGCAACAAAAAGGGCAGGAACAGCCCGTAGCGCGGCCAGCGTTTCCAGCTCAGAGCCGCGATCAGGATCAGGGAAGGGAAGAGCATGGTCAGATCGGGGAGCTGGAAGCGTAATCCCAACCAGGGGGTAAGAACCAGGCTCAGGTTCAGCGTCCAGTAAAAGGCGAGCGGGCGTTCCCCCAGAGAGGCCAGTCGCCATTCCACGAAGAGCAGGATCACGATCCCCAGGCTCACGATCAAAGCCGGTGAAACCGGCCATGCAGGAAAAATTTGCTGCAGCCAGTCTGCGAGCCTGACGCCGAATCCCTGACGGAGGTTGAAGGTCACGGCGCGCAGGAAAGGCAAGAACCATGCGGGGCGGAGCAGGAAGGCGATATTGTAGAGCAGGAACAACAACATCCCGGCGCCGGCCAGCACGCGCCAGCGACGACGGCGGATCGCGTAAAACGTCAGGAAAAGGAGCGCGCCTGCTGTTGCTTCCCAGCGCAGGGTGAGCAAAGCCAGCAGTGCGCCGGCCAGTTCGTCCTGCTGCGCGCGCAGCGCCAGCAAGCCTGCATGCAAAAGCGCCAGGAAAAGCCAGAATGGGGCCACTTCTCGAAGCCCGAGGAAGGAATAAGGCCAGAGAACAGCCAGGAAGATCAAAAGCACCTGCCATTTCCACGAAAGAGGCCATTCGGCCAGCCTGACGGCCAGGACTACGGTGAGAGGCAGGGTAACTTCCAGCAGCAGGAGCGCAAAGGCAGCAGCCCAGCCATCGGAAGGGAAGAGCATCAGCGGAAAGAGCAGCAGCAGGAAGGGCAGCGGCAGATCAAAACGGCGCGGAGCGCTCCCCGTCAACGGTTCCAGCCCGACCTGCAGCGGCCAGGAACGCATTGGAAGATATAGCTCCGTCTCGGAAGCACTGTACGAACGCAAAATGTGCCAGAGAAAGCGGGCTTCGTTCCCTCCCTGGAATCGCTCCAGCAAAACGAAGTTCAGCGTTGCCAGAAGGGTGAAAACGAGGACGCTCCCAAAAAACAGGCGCCATGGAAACGGTAAACGACGGCGAGGTTTTCGCATATGCTCGGGGGCCGACGTGGCTCAGGAGGCGCAGTATACGCTCAGGCGTCCGGGATGAATGCGATATTCGAGCGTTTGCAGCCAGTGCTCAAACAATTCTCCATCTGTATGCGCAGGAGATGGGCGATTGAGTGAAATCTTTATGTAAGAAGCGTGGTATTCGTGGACGCCCGGCAATTCCGTGTAATTCCCGGCGCCGCTTTTCATGGTGGCGGGCATCGTCTGGAGCATTGCAAGGCGGGATGGGCGATAGGCAAACACAAAAGTCAGCCGCCCATCGCGCGGATCGGCGTGAGGGGTCATGTAGAAGACGCCGCCCGTCCTTGGGCCATTTCCCACTGAAAGCAGGGTGACCGGCCCCTCGAAGGTGCCGCCATCCCATTCCAGGCGCGCTTCCCAGTTTGGGCCTTCAGCAATCGCCCATAGCGCAGCCACCACATAGCGCATCTGCCCCTTGATCCATTGAATGCGCTCATGCTTGATCGTGACATATGGCTCCAGCCCAATCGCCGAGTTGTTGACGAAATAGCGTTCGTTACACTGGCACAGGTCAAAACGGGCGACCTGGCCTCGGGCGATCACCTGTGCCGCTTCAAAGAGATCGAGCGGCAGGCCGATATTGCAGGCGAAATCGTTGGCTGACCCCAGGGGCAAAATCCCGATGGGGGGCAGCGCCTCCACCGAGCCGAGCGCGCGAACGATGCCGTTCACCGCTTCGCCGATGGAACCGTCACCGCCTGCCACAATGATGCCCTCCACACCGTCGGCTACTGCCTGTTCGGCCAGCGTAAGGATATGCCGCTTGTACTCGGAGACGACCACCTCGAACGTCAGCCCCGCCTGGCGCAGCGCCTGTTCCGCTTGCGGCCAGCGTTCGCGGGCGCGCCAGCGATTGGAATAGGGGTTAAGGATCACGCGCCACATCGTATTGCTCCTCGGCTGTGTGTTTTGTCAGGGTAAGATGCATTTGAAGCATCGGCCATTGTGAAACGAGCACTGCCAGGAAGATCAGCCCTGCGCCCAGAACCTGCACGGGAGTCAGTCTTTCTCCCAGAACAATCCAGCCGCTGATGGCCGCAAAAACGGATTCCAGGCTCAGGATCAGCGCCGCATCGGAGGGAGGGGTGTGTCGCTGCGCCCAGATTTGCAGGGTGTATCCCATGGCCAGCGAAAAAACCGCCGTGTAGGCGACCGCTCCCAGCCACGTCCAGACCGCTGTGACCATCCAGTGCTCCCAAAGCAGGCCGGCCAGCGCATTCCAGAGGGCGCTGACCAGTAGCTGCCCGACGGAAAAGCTCAGTGCGTCATAGCGTGAGGCTACTTTTCCCAGCAAGACGACATGGAAGGCCCAAAAGAAGGCGCCGATCAACTCCAGGAAATCCCCCCAGTGCAGTTCAAATTTTCCGCTGCCCGAAAGCAGGTAGGCGCCTGTCAGGGCCATCCCCAGGGCCCAAAGGGTCAGAGGAGAGGGCGACTCCCGCCAGAAGAGAAAGAGCACCAGCGGGACGAGCACGACGTACAGGCTGGTGATGAAGCCGGCGTTGGCGGCTGTCGTCGTCTTCATACCGGCCTGTTGGAAGGCCGTGGCGATGAAAAGCACACTTCCAGCCAGAGCCATCCAGGGCCAGGCGGCTACAGGGAAAGAGCGACGGTGCAGGAAGGGCAGCAAGAGCAGGAAGGCCAGCGCAAAGCGCGCCGCGTTGAAAAAATACACGCTACCGCTTTGTCCGGCCACACGTTGAGCGACGAAGGCGCCGCCCCAAAGGAAGGCGACCAGCAGAAGTGTCAGATCGGCGCGTAAACGCATGTCAGGCAAGCACTCCGAGACGTTGAAGTTCCCTTTCCAAAACATCCAGGGTGATCGGTTTGACCAGGAACCCCTGCGCCCCTGCCTGAAGCGCCTGTTGACGCGTTTCGGGCTGCTCATCGGCGGTGATCACGACCACCGGCACCCGCTGCAGGCGCGGCTCGCGGCGCAAATAGGCGAGCACTTCCAGGCCGCTCAGCCCCGGCATGTTGATGTCCAGGAGCACCAGGTCCGGGCGCGTATGCGCCAGGAGCGTCATGGCCGGGGAAGCGCCGTAGGCCGGGCGCGCCTCCAGACCAAGCACCTTCAGCATCTGCGCCAGCGCATCCGCCGTTTGACGATTATCATCAATGACCAGTACGCTGCCCATGTTATACCTCTGCCAGAAGAATACCCATCAGGCTCACATCGTAACCCGGAAGACGGCTCACTGCCTCACGGAAAGCAGGCGTCTGCAAAAGTTCCAGCAGAGGAGCTAAAAGCGGGGTCTCGAAGTGCTGCTGAGGGATGATCAAATCATAGCGCTCTTCAAAGAGCGGGATAAAATCCAGGTCAAGGGCCTGCGCCGCAGCTGCGATTCCCAAACCGCAATCAGCGCGTCCCGAAGCAACCGCCGCTGCCACGCCCAGATGGGTGTATTCTTCCTGATCATATCCGGCAATCGCTTCGGTGGGGATGCCCTTTTGCTCCAGGTGGTAGTCCAGCAAAATGCGCGTGCCGGCCCCTCGCTGCCGGTTGACAAACGTGATCCCTGGCCGTGTCAGGTCTTCCAGGTCGCGAATGTTTTTGGGGTTACCGCGCTGCACCAGCAGCCCCTGTTGACGCTTCAGGAAGCCGATCACCCGGACGGGCTGGCCGGCCAGGTATTTGCGGATATAGGGCAGATTGTATTCTCCGCTCTGGGGATCGAGCAGGTGAGAGCCGCTCAAATGCGCTTCCTTGCGCTTGAGTGCCAGCAATCCCCCCAGTGAGCCGACATTTGCCGAAACCAGACGTCGCTGATGCCTGGCCAGGAATTGCGCCATCAGGTCAAGCGTCATATCGTGGGAGCCGATAGCGAAGATCGTGCGCTCGATCTCTGCCAGGGAACGGTAGAGATGGACTTTCACCGTTTCCCCCGCCTCAACGCCCTGCACGCCTCGCCGCAGGATGACCAGCCCATCGGCGCGCACCAGGGAGGTGATCACGCCAGCGCCTCGCGAGAGCGGTGCGGCCAGCACGCGCTGCCCCACGCGCCCGACGACCACCCGCACATAATCGTCATCGCCCGGCGGTGAGGTGAGTTTGCGCGTCAAAGTTGCCTCGATGACGGGCAACTCCTGCCGGCTCCGACCCAACCAGCGCGCCATCAGTGGCTCGACGAAAATCTCGATGGTCAGGGCTGCGGAAACGGGATAGCCAGGCACCCCGATAATCGGAATCGCCGGCCGTCCCTCTTTGGGCGGCAGCAGGCCCAGGATGACCGGATGCCCTGGACGTACCGCCACCCCGTGTACCAGCAATTGCCCCAGTTTCTGCACCACGCGCGCCGAGAAATCCTCCGAACCAGCCGAAGAGCCAGCGTTCAGCAGGATCAAATCGTGCTCCTGGCGCGCCTGCTCCACGCGTTCGCAGATCAAGTCGAAATCATCCGGCGTGATCGGGAAGCGGGTGGGCAGGCCTCCCATCGAGAGCACCTGGGCAGCCAGGACGAGGGAGTTATATTCGAGGATATCGCCGGGGCGTACTGCTGTGCCGACGGGCACCAGTTCCGTCCCGGTGGGAAGGATCGCCACGCGCGGACGGCGGGACACGATGAGCGAGGTATGTCCCGCGGCTGCGATCGCACCCAGATCGACCGGTCGCAGCACATGACCAGCCGGCAGCACCAGCTCGGTGGCGACGATGTCCTCGCCCATCGGACGCACGTGGCTCCAGGGCACCAGCGCAGCCCGCAGGCGCAGGGCAGCCGGTCGGCGCGGGTTTGCGGCGATCTGTCCGCTTTCGTCCAGCGCTTCTACGTTTTCAATTGGCACCACTGCGTTTGCCCAGTCCGGCAGTGCATCGCCGGTATCCACATACTGGAAGCGTTGCAGGATGACCGGGGCCGTCGGTTGGGCGTGGGCCGTCTCCTCCGCCCGAATGGCGAACCCATCCATGGCAGCCGCGTGATAATGAGGGGAAGAAAGGCGCGCCCAGACCGGCTCCGCCAGCACACGACCGAGCGCCTGCTCGTTCAGCGGAATCTCCTCCCGCTCTAACAACTCCCAGCGGCCATGTTCCTGGAGGGCCTTTTCCAGTCGGGCAAAGGCTTCCTCAAGGGGAATGTCATGCAGATAGACGCTCTCTGTGCTCATAAGAGGAATACCTCCACCTCTTCGCCGGCGCTCAGGCCGGTCGCGTCGGGTACGATGCGGATCAACCCATCGGCGCGCACCAGGCTGAAGATCAGATTGGACTTGCCGAAGATCGGATCGGCCAGCCAGCCGGATGGCGAAGCATCCGCGCGCACCAGGCGAACCGGCCACCAGTCCTCACGACCTGCCTGGGAAGCCAGGTTGACCGTCAATTGGGCCCGGACGGTCGCACGCGGGCGCGGGCGAAGCTGCAGCAGATACTCTAACAAGGGGCGCACAAACAGGTAACCGTTCACCAGCGCGCTCACCGGATTCCCCGGCAGGCCGATCACCGCTTTGCCGTCACATACGCCTAAGATGGTCGGCTTGCCGGGGCGGGTGTTGATGCCATGCACCAGGACCCCTGGCGCTCCCAGCGACTGGATCACTTCTGCGGTCATGTCGCGCGTGCTTGCAGAAGAGCCGGCGGTGATGATCAACGCCTCGCATTCTTGCAGTGCACGTTCGGCGGCCTGGCGCAGGGCCTGCGGCTGATCAGGCACGATGCCATAAGATTGCGGAATGCCTCCGCATTCCAGGATCAGCGCCGCCAGCGAGTACGTGTTGATGTCCCGCACCTGGCCGGGCGCGGGAGATTGTTGGGGTGGGATCACTTCATCGCCCGAGGCGATCAGACCCAGCCGTGGGCGCTTCCACACCTCTACCTCCAGGATGCCCAGCGCCATCAGGCCGCCGATTTCCGCCGGGCGCAACGGCTGACCCATGTTCAAGATCGTCTCGCCCTCTTGCACATCCTCGCCCGGTTGCAGCAGATTTTCGCCCGGCGCCACCGCGCGCAGCACTTCGATCTCATCCCCCAGGCGTTGGGTGTGCTCCAGCATGACTACCGCATCAGCACCTTCGGGAAGGGCGCCGCCGGTGTGGATCAGGGCGCAGGTACCCGGCTGCAGTGCGAAGGAGGGCACCCGCCCCATGGGCACCTCGCCGATCAGGGTCAGATAGGCCGGGAGCGCTTCCGAAGCCCCGAATGTATCCCGTGCGCGCACTGCATAACCATCCACCGAGGTGCGCGCGAAGGATGGCAGGGGATGCGGCGCCTTCACCGCTTTGGCGAGCACTCGCCCCAGGGCTTCCATCGTCGGCACGGTTTCCGTGGGAAGCGAAGGGGGTGGCAAATGGGCGAACAGTCTCTGCCGTGCTTCATCGGGAGGGAGTAGATAGAGAAACTCAGGCATGGGCTTTCGCAGAATCCATCAGGTACAAGGTAACTATTCAGTCTTGCATCCAAACTGTTGTGCCTGTCATTGCGAGGAGCGTTCTTTGCGACGAAGATCCCCAAACAGTCAATCTGGCCTGATAAATGGGAGATTGCTTCGCCGAAAAACGGCTCGCAATGACATGGTTGAGTGGTTACGGTAAAAGAAAAGTTTGCCGGAGAGCGAAAACATGGCGTTGCCGGCCCCATTCGATGGCTACGAAAGGCGGTCTGGAGTTCGCGGTCTCATAAATAGTGTAACTCCTCTGCCTTTTTCCTTAGCTCATTGCGAAAATCGGGATGGGCAATGTTGATCAATTGCTGGGCGCGCTGGCGGATCGTCTTCCCGTAAAGGTGCGCCACACCGTATTCCGTCACCACGTAGTGCACATGGTTACGCGTCGTAACCACGCCGGCGCCGGGCTTGAGCATGGGCACAATGCGCGAGACCACGCTGCCGTCGCGCAGGGTGGTCGTGCTGGGTAGCGCGATGATCGGGACGCCGCCTTTGGAACGGGAGGCGCCGTAAATGAAATCGAGTTGACCGCCCACACCGCTATACAGTTTTGTCCCGATGCTATCGGCGCACACCTGGCCGGTCAGGTCAACCTCGATGGCCGAATTGATGGCAACCATGCGTTCGTTTTGGGCGATCACGAAGGGATCGTTGACGTATTCCGTGCGATGTAGCTCGATCAGCGGGTTATCATGCACCCACTCATAGAGTCGCCGCGTGCCCAGGATAAAGCCGGCGATGATCTTGCCCGGATGCAGCGTCTTGCGGGCATTGGTGAGCACCCCGGCCTCAACCAGGTCAATGACGCCATCGGAGAAGAGTTCGGTATGAATGCCCAGATCGCGTTTGGATTTCAGGTAGCGTAACACAGCGTCCGGAATAGCCCCAATGCCCATTTGCATGGTGGCCCCATCCGGGATCAGCTCGGCGATGTAGCTGGCAATGCGCTCCACGACTTCCGTGTTCCCCTCCTCCGCCATGGGCAATTCCGGGAGCGGATAATTGACCGGGACAATGTAATTCAGGCGACTGATATGGATGAACGAATCCCCCAGGGTGCGCGGCATCTGCTCGTTGACCTCCGCGATGATCAGGCGCGCCGACTCCGCCGGCGTCTTCGTCAGCCCGACCTCTACCCCCAGACTGCAAAATCCATGCTCGTCGGGAGGCGAAACGTGAATCAGCGCCACATCCAGGGACAGGATGCCGCGCTTGAAAAGGAGGGGAAACTCAGAAAGCAAGACCGGCGTGAAATCTGCCCGTCCCTCCTGTACCGCTTTACGGGTGTTGGAGCTAATGAACACGGTATTCACGCGCAGATGGCCGCTCATTTCTGGCCCAACATAATCCGCCGGGCCGACGGTGAGCGCATGGACCAGCTCCACGTTTTGCAGGTTGGGCGCATAAGCCACCAGGGCCTGGAGCAATTTTTGCGGCACGGAAACGTTGCCGGTCATGAAAACCCGCTGATTCGACTGAATAGCCTGCACCGCTTCTGTTGCTGAAACCACGCGCGAGCGATAGCGCTCAATCCAGTTCATCTTTTCCCTCCAGCCCTTTCAAGCGGCTCAAGTGCACCAGGCGTCCCTGGTGTGTGTTCAGCGCTGCTTCCAGCCCTGGATTGCGAGCAATCGCCCCCTCCACACCGTGTTGGGCAATTTCCATCAGGTAGGGCATGACGGCGTTCACGAAAGCATGTGTCGCGGTCCGCGCCACGACGCCGGGCATGTTGGGGACGCAATAATGGATCACGCCTTCCTCGATGAACGTGGGACGCTCATGCGTGGTAGGATGCGAGGTCTCCACGCAGCCGCCCTGGTCAATGGAGATGTCCAGAATGACGGAGCGCGGCTTCATCTTGCGTACCATCTCCCGTGTGATGAGAATGGGAGCGCGTTCGCCGGGCACCAGCACTGCGCCTACGACCACATCCGCATATTGCACCACTTTTTCGATGTTGCGCGGCGTGGAGAGCATCGTCACCGCGGTAGGGAAGCGTTCCGTGATGCGTTGCAGTGCCCAGAGATCGCGATCCAATACGGTGACATGGGCGCCCATTCCCAGGAAGGCCCGCGCAGCGCAGGTACCGACCACCCCTGCGCCGATGATGACGATCTCTGCGGGAGGCACCCCTGGAATCCCTCCCAGCAGGATGCCCTTTCCGCCCTCGTTGTTTTGTAACAGGCGCGCCGCCACCTGCGCCGCCATGCTGCCGCCGATCTGGCTGAAGGGGCGCAGTACCGGCAGGGAGCCATCTGGGGCGCGAATTTGCTCGTAAGCGATGGCGGTGATTTCATGCGCCAGAAGCAATTCGACTTTATCCTGGCGCGCTGCCGCCAGATGGAGCAATCCCATCAGCGTCGAACCGGGACGCAGCATCTCCATTTCGTGATGCAAAGGGCGGGCGATCTTGAGCAGCACATCGGCGCGCCCGTAGATTTCTTCTGCTGAGTAAACGATGCGTGCTCCAGCCTGTTCGTATTCCCGATCGGTAAAGCCGGCACCCAGGCCGGCCTCGTGCTCCACATACACCTTGTGCCCTGCCTGGGTCAACATTTCCACCCCGGCAGGAGAAAGACCCACGCGAAATTCAAACGGTCGCCGTTCTTTGGGGATACAAAAATTCATCCGTCCTCCTGATCAGGGCATATTGAGCACACGACGGATACGGGGCAGTGCCCAGTCTATCTCCTCGCGCCGGATAATGAGCGGGGGCGCAAAGCGGATGACGTGTTCATGGGTCTCTTTGGCCAGAATTCCCTCCTGACGGAGCGCCTCGCAAAAGCGGCGCGCACCGCCAGCTTCTGGCTTCAGTTCAACCCCGATCAACAAGCCTTTCCCACGCACTTCTTTGACGTGGGGGCTGGGAATTTCCATCAATTGTTCGAGGAAGTACGCTCCCATCTCCGCAGCCCGCTCCGGCAAACGTTCCTCGCGAATCACCCGTAACGCGGCGCGGGCGATGGCCGCCGCCAGTGGGTTACCGCCGAAGGTTGAGCCGTGCTCCCCAGGGCGGAAGAGTCCAAGGATTGGGCGATCTGCCAGCACCGCCGAGACTGGATAGAAGCCGCCCGAAAGCGCCTTGCCCAGGATCATGATGTCGGGGCGCACGCCCTCATGGTCGCAGGCGAAGAGTCGCCCTGTGCGCCCCAGGCCGGTCTGGATTTCGTCCGCGATCAGGAGCACATGGTGCTGGCGGCAAATTTCAGCCACCTGGCGCAAATAGCCGGCCGGCGGCACGATCACCCCCGCTTCTCCCTGGATCGGCTCCAGGAGCACGGCGGCCGTCTGGGGTTTGATCGCCTCTTGCACTGCCTGTGCATCTCCATAAGGCACGATGACGAAACCGGGGGTGAAAGGCCCAAAGGCATCTCGATACAGGGCTTCTGTCGAGAACGAGATGATCGAGATCGTGCGCCCGTGGAAATTGTTTGCCGCTACGATGATCTCCGCCTGATAGCGTGGCACACCTTTGACCTCGTAAGCCCATTTGCGCGCCAGCTTGAGCGCCGTCTCCACCGCTTCTGTGCCGCTATTCATTGGCAACGACATTTCGTAGCCGCTCAGCTCGGAAAGCTCCTGATAGAAGAGGGGGAGCTGATCGTTGCGGAAAGCCCGCGAAGTCAGCGTCAGCTTCTGGGCCTGTTCTATCATCGCTTGCAAGATTTTGGGATGGACGTGCCCCTGATTAAGCGCAGAATAGGCGCTCAGGCAATCCAGGTAGCGCCGTCCCTCTACATCGTACACCCAGACTCCTTCCCCACGCGTCAGCACTACATCCAGGGGATGGTAATTGTGCGCGCCATAGCGCTCCTCGAGCGAGATATATTCTTGAGTTCTACGGGGAGAAGTTTCCGTATCCAAGACCAATCTCCTGGTTAAGAATTAAAGGACGTAACTATTTAGCCCTACATCAAAACCGTTTGGGATGTCATTGCGAGGAGCGTTCTTTGCGACGAAGCAATCCCCAAGCGGTCAAGCTGGCCTGATAAACGGGAGATTGCTTCGCCCAAAAACGGCTCGCAATGACGTGGCTGAGTAGTTACCATCGTCTAAAGAACATTGAATAACCGTGCCAGGATCGCTTTTTGGGCATGCAGGCGATTATGGGCCTGCGGAAAGATCACAGAATGTGGGCCGTCTGCGACCTCGTCGGTCAATTCCTGGCCGCGATGGGCGGGCAGGCAGTGCATGACGATGACATGCGGCCGGGCTTCGCTTACCAGTTGTGCATTCACCTGATAAGGTGGGAAAACCTTTTCGCGTTGCGCCGCCTCTTCCTCCTGCCCCATGCTGGTCCAGGTGTCCGTATAGATCACATCCGCGTCCCGCACCGCTTCGTGGGGATCGCGCAAAAACCGCAAACGGCTGCCCGTTTGGGCGGCGATTTCCTGTGCCTGTGCGACGGCGCGCGGATTCAAATCGTACCCTTCCGGGGTCGCAATGGTGAAATTCCATCCCAGCCTGACGCAAACGTGCATCAGCGAGACGGCCACGTTGTTCCCATCGCCTACAAACGTGATGTTCAATCCCTTCTGTTTGCCGAAAACTTCCTGGATGGTGAGCGCATCCGCCATGGCCTGGCAGGGATGATTGTAATCGCTCAAGCCGTTGATCACCGGCACCGAGGCCCAACGCGCCAGTTCCAGCACGTGTTCGTGATCGAAAACCCGCGCCATGATGGCGTGAACGTAGCCGGAGAGCACGCGCGCCACGTCTGAGATCGCCTCGCGCTTCCCCAATCCGATCTCCTGGGGCGAAAGATAGAGCGCATCGCCGCCCAGATGACGCATCGCCATATCGAAGGAAACCCGCGTTCGCAGGCTCGGTTTCTGGAAGATCATGCCCAACACCTTGCCTTTCAGCAAGGGAGGGTTCTCCCCCTTTTCCTGATACTCTTTTTTCAAGCGCACGGCCAGATCGAGCAGTTCTTGAATCTCCTCGGAGGAGAAATCAACGATGTGAAGGAAATCCCGTTTCATGAGCACCTCTGACTATGAAGATGATGAGATTCGGTATTTTTTCCAGTAGCGCAACAATCCATCGGCGGACATCCCTGGGGGATTGGCAATCTGGTAGGTGGCCACGGTCTCCGCTGACAGGCCTGACAGGCGCTCCTGTTCAGTCATCCAATCCATGAAGAGCTTGCGGAGCGACTCCAGCGGCGGATCGGAGGGCATCACACGTTCCAGCCATTGCTCTACTGCGTTCAGGTTTTCCTCCAATGCCTGCAAATGCCATTCCACATCGTCGAAGATGCCAAAGTGCGTAGGAGCAATGCGACGGAACGAGACCGAGCGCAATCGAGCCACGCTTTGGCGCCACTTTTCCAGGTGAAACTCTGGGGGTGGCATGGGTAAGCGAAGATAGCGATGGGGGAAAATGCGCACCCCCCCAATATCCCCGCTGAAGCATAGATCCTGGAAAAGATAGGCGAAGTGATGTTCAGCATGGCCTGGCGTGTTCAGCGGCAGGAACTCCAGATTGCCGATGGTGAAAGCCTTGCCATCTTCCGGGATCACGATCTGCTCAGGGGGGACGGGCAAAAATTCTCCCCAAAGCGTCTGCATTTGATCGCCATAGATGCGGGCGGCACTGGCAAGGAGCTTCTCCGGATTGATCATATGCGGAGCGCCCACTGGATGTACATAAATCTTTGCTCCGTAGCGGGCCAGTGCCCCGGCTGCGCCGGCATGATCCAGGTGGATATGGGTCAACAACACATGGGTCACATGCTTTAGCCCCAGACCCTGCTCTGTCAGGCGTTGCTCCAGGGTGTGGAGGGTAGAACCCGGTCCGCATTCGACCAGAATCGCCCCGTCGCTGTGGCGAATCAGGTAGGAGGCGATGGCGCGGGAACGTCCCAAAAAATTCAAGTCAAGAAGGATCACTTCTGCCCCAGACATGGCGTCTCCTCAAAGTGTTCATGCTTTCTATCCTACCACATTTCCCGATAGACTGGGAGTCTGCCGGCCCGTTCATCGCGTAGCAGTACTGTATCATTCGTTCAGGAAATTCGCAGCGAGTCACCCGAAAGCCATGAAAAAACCTCTGTCTCCTGTCATTGCGAGCGCAGCGAAGCAATCTCCTGGCCGATATGGGGATTGCTTCGCCGCCTGCGGCGGCTCGCAATGTAACGGTAGAAAATTTTCTACCGCAACAAGCAGTGGGGGTGGTTACTTTTGTTCTCGAATTTCCTGAAGGAAAGATACACTACCCAGGCCGGTGAATCGCCTGCGCCGGGCGGCTCCGGTGTATAATTCGACTGTCTGATTTCTAAATCATAAGGAGCATCGTATGCCCAAGAAGAGTAAGCGACAGGTTTCAAAAGGTCGTGTGAGGGTGGTGGCTGTCCCCCCTTCGCCAGTCTCCACATCTCAGGCAGGCGGTGAGATGCCGGTGGACTATTCGTATGTGGTGCGCGATCTGAAGCGGATTGGTACGCTGGCCGGAGGCATCTTCCTGGTTATGATCGTGCTTTCGTTTTTCCTGCGGTAAGGAGGTTGCAATGCGCATGTTTGTTCCAGGGCCGGTGGATGTGCCACCGGATGTGCTCCAGGCACAGACACAACCCATGTTGCCCCATCGGAGCAAGGAATATGAGGAGATCCATCGGCGCGCAGCCGAGAAGGCGAAGCAGGTGTTTTTTACGCAGTTTCGCGTGTTTTTGTTCGCCGCGACCGGGACCGGTATTCAGGAGGCCGCCGTGCGGAATTTTGCGAATCGCCGTGTGCTTTCCTGTGTCAATGGGGCTTTCGGGGAGCGCTGGTATGAGGTGGCGGTGACGAATGGCAAGGAGGCGGAGAAGCTCGAATTTCCCTGGGAGCAACCGGTCGATCCGCAACGCGTCGCCGATGCCCTGCGCCAGAAGCCTTATGAGGTGGTGACGATCGTGCATAACGAGACCTCTACCGGGATGCAGAACCCGGTGCGTGAGGTGGCAGAGGCAGTGCGTCAGGTCAGCCCGGAGACCATCCTGTGCGTGGATGCGGTCTCTTCGTTGGGCGGCGCGAAGATCGAGATGGATGCCTGGGGCATTGATCTGCTGTTTACTTCCTCGCAAAAGAGTCTGGCGCTGCCGCCGGGATTGGCGCTGGCGGCGGTTTCGGATCGGGCGCTGGAGAAGGCGAAGCAGGTGGAGCAGCGGGGCTGGTATTTTGACTTTTTACGCATGGAGAAGCATCGCCTGAAGGATTCTACGCCGGCGACCCCGGCGATGTCGCTGATCTTTGCGCTGGATTATCAGCTTGACCGCATTCTGGCCGAAGGGCTGGAGAATCGCTTTGCCCGCCACAGCCGTATGGCACGGCGGGTACAGGAATGGGCTGAGGCGCAGGGTCTGGAGGTTTTTGCTCCCCCTGGCTATCGCTCACAGACGGTGACGGCGATTCGCAATCGCGAAGGTTGGGATGTTGCAGCGCTCAATGCTTTTCTCAAGGAGCGTGGGATGCGCATTGCGAACGGCTATGGCGCGCTGAAGAATGTGACGTTTCGCATTGCTCATATGGGCGAAACCCAGCCCTCGGATATTGAGGACTTGCTTCAGGCGATGGAAGCCTTTCGGGCAACGAACCCTGTTCGATGAGCGCAATCTTTGAGGTCACGCTGACCGCACATACCTACGGCGGCGCGGCGATGGGCAGACTCCCGGATGGCCGCGCCGTCTTTGTGCCATTTGCGCTGCCAGGGGAACGGGTGCGTATCTCTCTGGTGGAGGAGAAGCGCGGCTATGCCCGTGCGCGCTTGCTGGAGGTGATCCAGCCGGCTGCGGAGCGTATTTCACCGCGCTGCCGCCATTTTGGCATCTGTGGTGGTTGTCACTATCAGCATTTGTCTTACGACGCACAGTTGCGGGTCAAGGAAGCGATTCTGCGAGAGCAATTGCAACGCATTGCCGGCCTGCCTGAGCCGCCGGTTTTGCCGATCGTTCCTTCGCCGCGGGTGTGGAATTACCGCAATCACGTGCAGTTTCATCTGGACCCACAGGGACGGCTGGCTTATGTCACCGCCGAAGGGGAAGGGAAGTCGCGGGATTTGATGCCGGTCGAGGAATGCTATCTTCCGGAGCCGGCGATCAACGCTATCTGGCCCTGGTTACAGTTCGAATTCATCCCGGACCTGGAGCGGATCGCGTTGCGAAGTGGGGCGGAGGAGGCGTTGATGCTGGTTCTGGAATCGCGCGCCCCACAGCCGCCCTCGCTGGAGTTAGAGACGAGCGCTTCGGTGGTACACCTGTATCAGGAAGATGCGCTGGTGTTAGTCGGGGAAGGGTATCTCTTTCAGGAAGTGGGTGGACGGTTGTTTCGCGTTTCGGCCGGCTCGTTTTTCCAGGTGAATACTGCCATGGCTGAGCGGCTGGTGGAGCATATCCTGTCTCTGGTACCCTCGCGGCTGGATGAGGTCTGGGATGTGTATTGCGGAGTGGGGCTTTTCAGCGCTTTTCTGGCTGAACGGGCGCGATCTTTGAAGGGGATCGAACTTTCTCCTTCGGCCTGTGAGGATTTCGTGTTTAATCTGGATGCCTTTGATCATGTTTCCCTCTATGAGGGAGCGGCGGAGGAGGTTCTGCCTTATCTGGAAGGGCAGCCACAGGTTGTAGTGCTCGATCCACCACGCGCTGGCCTTGCCCCTGCGGTGATTGATGCGTTAACCGCGCGTCAGCCGGCGCAGATGATTTACGTATCCTGTGATGCAGCGACCCTGGCGCGCGATGTGGGGCGGTTGATGCGCAAAGGGTATCTCTTGCGCCAGGTTACGCCTTTTGATATGTTTCCCCACACGTACCATATTGAGAGCGTGGCACTGTTTGAGCGGGGGTAGACTGCGGCAGGATAGATCGCAGATCGCGGACGGCAGACCGCAGAATAGACGAGGGACGGTACGTAGGGTGGGTTTTCTGGCCTGTGAGGGGAGCAGACCGTCAACGAATGGGGAACGAATCAACGAATGGAGACGGCGGACGGCGGACGGCAGACCGTAGAATAGACGATGGACGGTAGACGGTCGTAGGGTGGGCTTTCTGGCCTGTGAGGGGAGCAGACCATCAACGAATGGGGAACGAATCAACGAATGGAGACCGCAGACGGCGGACGGCAGAATAGACGATGGACGGTGGACGGTCGTAGGGTGGGCTTTCTGGCCTGTGAGGGGAGCAGACCGTCAACGAACGGGGAACGAATCAACGAATGGAGACCGCGGACGGCGGACGGCAGACCGCAGAATAGAGGATGGACGGTGGACGGTGGACGGCGAATCGAGAAAGTGGATGGCGGATAGCCCCAGCATGGGCTTTCCAGGCCGTGAGGGGCGTCCGCGAATGGAGCACGAAGGGAGGCGACGATTATAAGGGGAGTCCCTCAAATTCGGCGATGGCCTGGCGCCAGGTGGGAGGAATGGGGATGGTTTGGGCGGTGTGGTAGTCGTAGGTGACCTGAACGCTGCTGCCACGCGCCAGTTCTTCATGGGTTTGACGATCGCGGAGTAAGTATTCCATTTCAAAGCTCTTGTTCCCCAGCCGTATGACGCGCACGCATACTTCGACGGATTGACCAAAGTGCACTGGTTTGAGGAAGGTGACCCGCGCTTCGGCCAGGATGATGCCGATCTCCAGAAAGGATTGACCAGGGCGAAAGAGGCCTAAATGGATCAGGTATTGGATGCGTGCCTGTTCAAAGTAGGTGAGATATTTGGCGTTGTTCAGATGACCCTGGGGATCGAGATCGCCGTAGCGGACTTCAATGGGATGAGCGAAGCGATAGGTGGACATGGGCATTTTCTCGCAGTAGAAGGATGGAGTGTGAATCCTGATAGACGATCTTCCAGCCTCGTTGGGGAAGTTCGCGAAGGATGGGATGGGAGGGCTCCAGGAGGATGATTTGAATCTGCCAGCGGTCGAGGAGTTCCCAGGCCTGCGGCTCGGCGCTGACGATGGCCTGCCACTGGGCGATGATTTCATCCCCATACAAGTCTGCCCGGCCATCAATGAAGACAGGGTATTGCGGCAGGGTCCAGGTCAGGTAGCCGCCCCAATTGTAGGTGTTGAAGAGGCGTCCTGGGGGGCGATTTTCACGCAACCATTGAACGGCTGCCTGGGGGTAGTCGCGGTGAACTGCTTCAGGGGAGGACAGGGCCGCGGTGCGCAGGATCAGGCTCAGGCCGAGTCCGATTGCGAGCGTGGCCTGGAGCGCACGTAGCCCCAGGCCGGCAGTCTGCAGATAGGCAGGAGCAGCCCGGGCGCGCACCCATGGCCACGCTTTCCCAATCTCTTCCCATGTCTCTAAAAGGGCAGGGGTGAGTATGACCAGGAAGGGGCCCATCGCGCGTTGGGAGACGAATCCCATGTAGGCAAAGCCCAGGAGCGGCAGGGTTTGGGAAAGGCGGGCTGGGGTGCGGCGGAGGGATAGGCCGAGGATGTAGAGAAAGAGCACCCAGAGCAGCGGGTGCAGGAAGGGGCGGTGAAAATCGGGGGAGAGCCATTCGTAGATGCCCATGGAGACATCCACCGTATGGAAGGGGAGCCGCCAGAGCGCCAGGCCGTTGGGGTTGAGAAGGGTGAAGGGAAGAGAGAGGAATGTCCAGCCGGCGAGACGAAGAAGGTTTGTATCCGGCCGCAGGCGGCGCTCGAGAAGTTCGCCGCTGAGGAAGGCCAGCAGGTAGAGGTATCCCCAGATGAAGCCGCCATGCAGGTTGGCCCAGAGGAGAAAAAGGAGCAAAAGCCAGGGAGCCGGGCGCGGCTCGAAACGCCAGTGCTCCAGGCGAATGGACAGGCAGGCCAGGAGGAGGAAGGAGAGGATCTGGGGGCGAACCGACCAGAAGGGGGCGATGGCGATGGCAAGGAGCAAAACCAGGAGGGCGCTGAGGTAAGGGGTCGCTTTTGCCCGGTGGTAGAAGAGAGTGAACAGGATGGCGCCGACCAGGGCCGCAAAAAAGGCCAGCCCAAAGTAGCTGCTGACGCGGTAGATGCCATAGAGTAGCAGATCGCTCAGCCAGAAGACGTTGACCCAGGGCGCACCATAGCGAGTGTAGGAGAAGCGATCCTCAAGCAGGATGCGACGGAGCTGAACCATCTCCTGACCGTTGCGCAGGTGCCACCACATGTCCGGGTCTGCCGGAATGTGGGTTAGAAGGAGCATGAGTAAGAGAGGAAGCAGCCAGGAGAGAAGCTGGGATGGGGTTCTGGGAAGGGTGAGACGCATCGGGGAAAGTTTACCACAAATGGCAGGCGGGCCATGTTTCGGCAGGCGTGAAACTTGATAGTTCCTGATAGGCCATAAGGGTAGAATGGCAGTGTGAAAATTCTACTTCAAGGAGTGATCCCTTATGGAAATTCCACGCCACTGGAGATTGAGAAAGCAACGCTATAGCCTGGTCGGTGAGGTCTGTCCCCATTGCCAGGTCAGGATTTTCCCGCCGCGGGATGTGTGTCCTTCTTGCGGGAAGGAGGCGCGTGAACTCTACACGTTTAGCGGTCGCGGCGAGGTCTATTCCTACACCACCATTTACGAGGCGCCGAGCGGTTTTGAGCAGCAAGTGCCTTATACGGTGGCTTTGATCCGACTGGAAGAAGGGCCGATGGTGACGGCGCAATTGACCGATGTCAGCCCGGAGGAGGTGCAAATTGGGATGCCAGTGGAGATGGTGACGCGTAAGTTGCGCACCGATGGGGATGAGCGCGGTCTGATCCTCTACGGCTATAAATTTCGCCCGCGGCTGCAGCAGGCATAACAAAACTGGACGGCTGCGAGGGGCCGTCCAGTCTCTTTTCAGCAGGGGCGGGCTTTTCAGATTGCCTGTGTCAGGGCGTCAGGCTCTGGATTGCTGAGCGCGAACTGGCCGATCAGGTGGGCATAAACCAGGTTGATGTACACTCCGGCAAACAGTGCCCCGGCATAGACGAGCAATGTTCCGATGCATGGGATGAACTAAAAGCAGTATATCACAAAATCTTTTTTTTCTGCAATCCCATCTGCATATGACAAGGGAAACTCCGATAAAAACTAGAGAACACGGCCAGCCTGTGCGGGGTGAGCTGTTCATCCGCTTTGTTCCTGGTTTGTTTGCGCTGAGTTTTTCTCCCTATGGCCCTTTGCGCCGCGCAAGGCGCTGGGCATAGCGACGTTCACGCTCCAGTCGCCAGGAATACCATGCCAGCCCCAACCCGCTCAGCAAGAGCAGACCCCCAAGAAGGCCAAGCCAGGGAATGGTGCTGGAGGTGGGGGCAGGGGATTCGCCGCTGTCAACGGGGGTGACTCGTTTCTGAGCGCCAAAGGAGATGGCGACCTGTTCGCCGGGCAGGATACTCAAACGGTAGCTCGCCTGCGTGGTGGGATTATATCCGTCGGGTAAGCCCACATTGATCGTGTATTCGCTGGCGGGCACATCTTTAAAGCAAATGGGATCGCTTCCGGCTGGCATTTGACGATTATCCGAATACATGCCGTTCATGTCCACAATGCTGATAGCACTGCCTGCAACGGCTGTTTCTGTTTCCTGGCGCAAGGCGTCGCCATTTGCGTCCTCATACACCATCACGCAGATTTCAGTGGTGCCGGAGAGCGGTGTGGGAGTCACAGTCGGTGTTTCGGGGGTGGGGGTGGGGCCGGGAGTTGGGGTTAAAAGCGCAGGCCCGCCAATTCCGATAAAAAGTACCTGACCCGGTTGCAACACGCAGGCCTCATCCAGGTTGTTGAGGGCGCGCAGTTGGGTCAGGGTCAGGTTGTGACGCTCGGCGACAGAGATACAGCTATCGCCCGGTTGCACGATGTAAAGAATGCGACCGTCGGGGCCGGGCGTGGGGGTGGAATAGGGTTGCTGGGGGGAAGGAGCAGCGATCACTTCCTGGCTGAACAAAACCAGGCCAAAGAGCGCAAACAGGAGGAGGAACAAGAGCACAGCGCGTTTCATAGTGGGAATTATAACCTCGCCTTCGGCAAAAAGGGGGAATTGGACGATGGCCCGTGAACGGTGGACGATGGACGATGGAAGGTGGAAGATAGACGGTGGTGGTGAAACAAGCGTAATTTTCATAAGAAATTACGTCTTTATGAAAACAGGTTGACAAAAAAAGGATACACTTGTAAAATATACATACACGATTCAGTAGTTTGTTAGCGAAGAAACCAAATTTTTTCTGAGGAGAAAGATCATGGAAAAATTGCTTTCGATTTCCAAAGCTGCAGAGATGTTGGGCGTCCATCCCACGACGTTACGGCTGTGGACCAAGAAGGGGATGATACCGTTTCATGTGACCTCCGGCGGGCATCGCCGTTTCCTGGAAGAGGAGCTACGTATCTGGAGTGAAGCGCAAGAGGGAACTTTCTCGCCACAAACGGTTGCTCGCTATGCGCTGCGCAAGGCGCAGGAGCAGGTGAATGAGACCACCTTGAAATCGCAGCCGTGGTATCAGAAGCTCGATGAGAAAGGCCGGGAAACGTATGAGAAGGCGGCCTATCTTTTGCTGGAAAGTATGTGCAACGCCCTTGGCGCTTCGGAGGAGGAAAATCGCGTGGAAGCCCAGGCCATCGGTTACGAACATGCCTCACGTGCTTTGCGTTATCGCTTGAGCGAGGCAGATGCTCTCCAGGTGTTCATTTTCTTCCGTTCGGTCGCTCTGGATGCGATCTTAAGCGTTTACCAGGGGTTATTGTTACCTTCGGAAGAGGTCTTCAAATATGCCAGAAAACTCCTGGCTTTTACCGATCAGATGATGCTGTATTGTGCCGAAGTTTATCACCAGCTTTCCATGACACCTGCACGGTAGGGTGCCTCTGGAGGGGCCTCGGAAACATCCGCATAGACATTGGAGGCCCGGCTTCAGGTAGATTCTCAGGTTTGGCTCCGATGGCGGTGAGCGAGATCACCGCCTTTTCTTTTTGTACCTCCTGTCACGGTGCAGGCTGGCAGGAGCGACCGTTTCTATCTGAACACGATGAACATGGTAAAATACTCGCCGGAGTTTCTATGACTTTTGTCGGCTATCGTTGTTCTCTTTGCGGGGAAGCGTATGCACCGGAACAGGTGCGTTATACCTGCCCGAACGATGGGGGCAACCTCGATGTGCTCCTGGATTATGATAGCCTGCGGGCGCGATACTGCCCGGAAGACATTTTGAGCCGCACCGAAGCCTCCATCTGGCGCTATTTGCCTCTCTTGCCTTTGGAGAATGCCCCAGGCGCAGAGGGCACGCCGCTACATGCTGTCGGATATACGCCGATCTTCTCCCTGCCTCGAGCCGCAGAGAAATTGGGGTTGCGCGCGGTATGGCTCAAAGACGAAAGCCGCAATCCAACGGCCTCGTTTAAAGATCGGGCGAGTGCAGTGGTCGTGGCGCGGGCACGGGAGATGGGTGTGGATACGGTGGTGACTGCTTCAACCGGCAACGCCGGCGCAGCCCTGGCCGGCATGGCCGCAGCGGCCGGCTTACAAGCGGTGATCTTCGCCCCGCGTACGGCGCCCCCGGCGAAGATCGCGCAACTGCTCGTCTTCGGCGCCCGTGTCTTCCTGGTAGATGGCACTTATGATGATGCCTTTGACCTTACCATCCAGGCCGCCGAAGAATTTGGCTGGTACTGTCGCAACACGGGCTACAATCCTTTTACGGCAGAGGGGAAGAAAACCGCCGCATTTGAAATCTGGGAATGGTGGCATGGAGTGCGCAGCGTATGGCGCCAGCTGATTGGGGAGGAAAACGCCCCCGCGCCGCTGACGATTTTTGTGCCGGTCGGCGATGGAAACATCATCTCTGGCCTGCACAAGGGATTTAAAGATTTGCTGGAGCTGGGCTGGATCAAATGCCTGCCGCGCCTGATTGGAGTGCAGGCGAAGGGCTCCGCCGCTATCGCTCAGGCATTCCATGCGCAGACGGAACAGATCCAGCCCGTCAGAGCTGAAACGATAGCCGATAGCATCTCTGTAGACCTGCCGCGCGATGGGGTGCGTGCCGTGCGCGCGGCGCGGGAGACACAGGGCACGTATGTTACCGTCAGTGATGACGAAATCCTTGCGGCCATTGCAGAACTGGGGAAATATGGCGTTTTCGCTGAGCCGGCTGGGGCTGCCTCCTATGCCGGCCTGCTCGTCGCGCGCCGTCAAGGGTTGATCGATCCCGACGATCCGGTGCTGGTTCTCAATACCGGTAGCGGCTTGAAGGACGTGCGTGCAGCCATGCAGGCGGTGCCCCCAGCGCCGGTGATCGAACCGAGGCTTGAGGCGCTCAAACGCCTGCTTAAACCTTGAGAGCGTTCAGGAATTCCCATGGATATCTGTTATTCAGTTGTCGTTCCGGTCTACAACGAGGCGGAAAACCTCCCCGAATTACATCGCCGGGTGCGGGAGGTCATGGAGTCGCTGGGTGAACCCTGGGAGCTGATACTGGTAGATGATGGTTCCAGTGATGGCTCTACGGAGCATATTCGTCGTCTGGCGCAGGAAGATACCCATGTACGGGCGATCCTCTTTGCACGTAATTTCGGCCACCAGATCGCGGTCACGGCGGGGCTGGATTATGCGCGTGGCCGGGCTGTCATCATCATGGATGCCGATCTGCAGGACCCGCCGGAAGTCATCCCGCGCCTGATCGAACGCTGGCGCGAGGGCTACGAGGTGGTCTATGCGGTGCGTGCGGAGCGCGAAGGGGAGACCTGGTTCAAGAAGACAACCGCCGCCCTTTTCTATCGCCTGATCTATCGCATCGCCGATGTCAAAATTCCCCTCGATACGGGCGATTTTCGCCTGCTGGACCGCAAGGTGGTGGATGTGCTGCGTCAAATGCGGGAGCACCATCGTTTCCTGCGCGGCATGGCCGCCTGGGTGGGATTCCGTCAGATCGGCGTCGAATATCATCGCGCCCCGCGGTTCGCCGGCAAAACCAAATATCCCTTCCGCAAAATGCTCCGCCTGGCGCTGAATGCCATTACCGGCTTCTCCTACTTTCCCCTCCAGCTGGCGACCTTTTTTGGCTTCTTCTCGGCAGGGATCGCGATTCTGTCCATTCCTGCTGTCGTGATCCTACGCCTGACGGGCTGGCAGGCTTTCTATGGCCAGGCGACGACCCTGATCGCGGTGCTTTTCCTGGGCGGCGTTCAGCTCATCTCGCTCGGTATTCTGGGGGAGTATATTGGACGGATCTACGATGAGGTGAAGGGGCGCCCCCTGTACATCGTGCGTGAAGCGCCGGAGGATGCCCATGCGCACCGGCCTTAAAGCCCGACTGCAAAGGCTTTCCTGGGCAGAATGGGGCATCCTGCTGATACTGGTTCTGGGGATTGCCCTGCGTCTGGTGGATGCCAGCGATGCACCGCTGGATTTTCACCCCACGCGTCAGTTACACAATTTGCTGGTGGCGCGCTCGATTTATTATCAGCTCCTGCCCCCCTCCGATGCAGAACGGCAAGAACTGGCGATAGGCTTTCGAAACGCGGTCGGGCAATACGAGCCTCCGCTCATCGAGAGCCTGGTGGCGCTTACCTGGTACCTGATCGGACAGGAGAATTTCGTGATTCCCCGCCTGTGGGAGACGTTTTTCTGGGCGCTGGGTGGCATGGCCCTGGCAGGAATTGTAAGGCGTTTCCTGAGCGAATGGGCGGCGCTCGCCTCGCTGGCCTATTTCATGGTATTGCCGTTTGCCGTTCAGGCCAGTCGCTCCTTTCAACCCGATCCCCTGATGACTTCGCTCTTCGTGATAGGGGTTTATTTCCTTTTCCGCTGGGCAGAGGACCCGCGTTACCGCCGGGCAATCCTGGCGGGGGCGGTATTGGGCCTGGCGACACTGGTCAAAATTGTGATCGCGTTTCTGGTGGCCGGCATTGCGATTGCGCTGGTTTGGACGATGTATGGCCGGCGTTTCTGGAAAGTGCCTCAGGTCTGGCTTCTCGCCTTCCTGATGATCGCTCCCTCCTTTGCCTACTATATCCTGGCTCATGCGGGCCGGGCATCGGAATATTTTTCGGTCTGGACGTTGGACTTGCTGTTCCTGGTCACCCAAACAAAGTTCTATGCCCGCTGGCTGAGCTTTATCGGGAATCTGTTCGGCCTGACGGTTTTCTTCCTCAGCCTGGCCGGTACCATCCTTGCGCCGGCGCGCCTGCGCATCGGGTTGATCGGTCTCTGGGTGGGTTATTTTCTATACGGGCTTACGCTCCCATTTCAGGCATATACGCATAGCTATTATCATCTTCAGCTTGTACCTGTCATCTCTCTGGGGCTGGCGCCCCTCTTTGATCTGCTCACAGCGCGCCTGGCCTCCCAACCGCTGTGCTGGCGACTGGCTTTCCTGGCGCTGGCGGCGTTTGTTGTGGGCTACCATGCTTACGTTGCCCGTTCGATCCTGGTGGCGGAAGATTTCCGCGCCGAGGCCAGAGCCTGGCAAAAGATCGGCGCTGCCCTGCCAAAGGGCAAAATCATTGCCCTCACCCAGGACTATGGCTATCGGCTGATGTATTGGGGCTGGCGCAAAGTGGAGCTATGGCCGTATGAGACGGAGCTTTCACAGCTTCGTGGGAACAAGTCCCCGTCTGAATCCTTTGCCGAACGAGTTGCCGGGAAGGATTATTTCCTGATCACCGCCTTCGGCGAGTTAGAACGCCAACCCCAGCTCAAGCAGCTCTTGAGCCGTTATCCGGTGCTGGCCCAGGGGGATGGTTTCGTGCTTTACGATCTGCGCCATCCCGTTTCCCCTTGACACATCCCGACGCCTCTGCCATACTTACCACTATGGAATTGCTCACCCTTGAACCTGTGGACTATCTGGTTATCGGGCATCTGACCCGCGATCTCACCCCGCAGGGGGAACGCCTGGGAGGAACCGCGGCGTATGCTGCCCTTACGGCGCGGGCGCTGGGACTGCGCGTTGGAGTGCTGACCGCGGCCGCGGACGATCTGGACCTTTCCCCCCTGGATGGTCTGCCGCTGATCGTCCAATCTGCCACAGAAACGACAACATTTGAGAATCGTTACTTAGAAGATGGAAAAAGGGAACAGCGCCTCTACGCGCGCGCCTCGCAAATTGACTGGAATCTCCTGCCGCAAGCCTGGCGTCGAACGCCGATCCTTCATCTGGGACCTGTGGCCGCCGAGCTGAGCCCGATGCTTCCGCCTTTCCTGAACTTTACCTTGCTCGGCCTGACGCCCCAGGGATGGATGCGCGCCTGGGATGCAGAAGGACGCGTGCGCCAGCGAAAATGGGAAGAGGGGGAGGCGTTGCTTTCTCAAGCCGGCGCGGTGGTGATCAGCCTCGAGGATGTGGCCGGAGATGAGGGGGAGGTGGAGCGCCTGGCGCATCAGGTTCCCATCCTGGTCGTGACCGAAGGAGTCGCTGGCGCTCGCCTGTACTGGCATGGCGATCCGCGTCGTTTCCGTGCACCACGCGTGCGTGAAGTGGATGCGACCGGCGCCGGCGATGTTTTCGCCGCCGCGTTCTTCATTCGCCTGTATGTGACGCGCGATCCCTGGGAAGCGGCTCGCTTTGCCACCCAACTGGCGGCCATTTCCGTCACCCGGCCTGGCCTGGAAGGGGTGCCAACGCCCCAGGAGATCGAGACCTGCCTGATGGAGGTCCTTTCGTGACGCGCATTTATACCCTTGTCAACCAGAAGGGAGGCGTGGGCAAAACGACTACCGCAGTCAACCTGGGGGCCTATCTGGCGGCCTTTGGTCAGCGGGTGTTGCTGGTGGACCTCGATCCCCAGGCCAATGCCACCTCCTCCTTAGGGGTTGATAAGCTACGCGTTCAGGGTGGCACGTATGAAGTCCTCCTGGGCAGCGCGCCGTTGACGGCACATGTGCTCTATAGTGAGCGCATTCGCCTGTGGCTATTGCCTTCCTCGCCTGCGCTGGCCGGCGCGGAAGTGGAGCTGGTCGGGGAGTTGGGGCGTGAGCTACGTCTCAGGCAGGCGTTGCAGCCGGTCGCCGAGCGCTTCGATTACATCCTGATAGATTGCCCTCCTTCTCTGGGCCTGTTGACCATCAATGGCCTGATCGCGGCCCAAAATGGCCTGCTGATCCCGGTGCAGTGTGAATATCTGGCTCTGGAGGGCCTCGGCACGCTGACCCAGACCATTCAACGCGTGCGCAGGGCCTTATTCCCGGAGTTGAGCGTGCGCGGCGTGATCCTCACCATGTACGATCCGCGGACGCGCCTGGCGGAAGATGTGGTGCGCGAGGTACAGCGTTTCTTCCCGGATAAGACCTTCAAAAGCATCATTCCGCGCAGCGTGCGCCTGGCCGAAGCGCCTTCCTATGGCGTGCCGATTTCGCTCTATGCGCCCCATTCCATAGGGGCGCAGGCCTACCAGGCCCTGGCGCAGGAACTGTTAGAAGCGGATGGTGCGACCATTGAACGCTCGGTAGCAGGTCAGGAGGCCAGATGACGCCACGTTCCGGGCTTGGGAAGGGATTGGATGCGCTGATACCGGCCTCTTCGCAGCCGCAGGAAGGGATTCTGCAGGTGCCGGTGGACTCTGTGCGGCGCAATCCTCGCCAGCCCCGGATGCACTTTGACCCCCAGGAGCTTGAAGAGCTGACTGCTTCCGTGCGCGAACATGGGATATTGCAACCGCTGATCGTCTCGGCGGAAGCAGATGGCAGTTACACGCTGATCGCCGGGGAGCGGCGGCTGGAGGCGGCGCGTCGGGCTGGCCTGCGCACAGTGCCGGTGCTCGTGCGCCAAATCGGGGAACGCGGGCGACTGGAGCTGGCGCTGATCGAAAACCTGCAGCGCGCCGACCTGAATCCCCTGGAAGAGGCGGAGGCCTATCGGCAGCTCCATGAGGAGTTTGGACTCTCCCACGAGGAGATTGCACGGCGGGTGGGGAAGAGCCGCGTGGCCATTACCAACACACTGCGCTTGCTAAGCCTGGCGCAACCGCTCAAGCAGGCGCTGCTGGAAGGCGCAATCAGCGAAGGACACGCGCGCGCCTTGCTGACCCTTTCGACTCCAGAGGCTCAGGTAGCAGCCCTGCGAACCGTGCTCCAGCAGGGTCTCACGGTGCGTCAGACTGAGGAACTTGTGCGTAAGCTCAGCGGTGAGCGCCCTCAGCCGAAGCCCGCCAGGCTACCGCCACCGGAAATCCAGGCTCTGGAGGAACGTCTGCGCGCCAGTCTGGGCACGAAGGTCTCGCTGCGCCACAGTCGCAAGGGAGGCGTGATCGCCATCCATTACTACTCTGAAGAAGAGCTGAACGCCCTGCTGGAAAAATTGCTTGATTGAACGTAACCACTCAGCTATGTCATTGCGAGCTTTTTTTGGGGGGCGAAGCAATCTCCGAATTTATCAGGCTAAATGAACCACTTGGGGATCGCTTCGTCGCAAAGAACGCTCCTCGCAATGACATACCCAACAGCTTTGATGCAGAGCTTAATAGTTGCAATGGAACAAGGAGTGCCATGCGCGTAAAGTTACTCTATAACGCGCGCATCTATACCATGGATGAGCATCAACCGCGGACTTCTGCCCTTTTGATCGAGGGGGAGCGTATTCTGGCATGGGGCGAGGAGGCGCTGGAATGGGGGAAAGAGAGCGGCGCGATGGCGATAGACCTGCGCAGCGCCACGATCTGGCCGGGGTTGTGCGATGCCCATCTCCACCTGAAACATTATGCGCTGGCATTGCGCAAAGTGGATTGTGAGACGGAATCACTGGAGCAGTGTCTGGAACGGATTGCGGCGCGGGCGCGCCAGACACCCCCTGGGGAATGGATCCTCGGGCATGGCTGGAATCAAAATCGCTGGGGGCGCTGGCCGACGGCAGAGGATCTGGACGCGGTCGCTCCGCACCACCCCGTGTATCTCACCGCCAAATCGCTCCATGCGGCCTGGGTCAATCGCCTGGCGCTCCAGCAAGCCGGGATCACGGCGAATATCCCGGAACCGCCGGACGGGCGTATCCTGCGGGATGCGCATGGGGAAGCGCGCGGCATTCTGCTGGAAAGCGCCATGAAACTGGTCGAGCGCGTGATCCCGGAGCCGCAGGGCGAGGCGCTGGTGAGGCTGATCGAAGAGGCGCAGGATGTGCTTCATCGCCTTGGGATCACCGCCGTCCACGATTTCGATGGGCCCGATTGCTTCCAGGCCCTGCAAACGCTGCAGCAGCGCGGGCGCCTGACGTTACGCGTCGTCAAAAGCATCCCTTTGCCTTTGCTTTCGGAGGCGCTGGCCCTGGGATTGCGCAGTGGGTTTGGGAACGATTTTCTGCGCATTGGGGCGGTGAAGATTTTTATGGATGGCGCTCTCGGTCCGCGTACCGCGGCCATGTTTGAGCCGTACCTCGAGGAACCCCAGAATCACGGCATTCTCAACCTGGATGGGGAGGAGCTGGCGGAGATCGGTCGGCGAGCTGCCGCAGGAGGGCTGAGCCTGGCCATCCATGCGATTGGGGATCGGGCGAACCATGAAGCACTCCAGGGGCTGGCCCAGGTGCGTATGTTTGAGCGTGAGCGGCGTCTGTCTCCGTTGCGCCATCGTATCGAGCACGTGCAACTTCTGCATCCTCAGGATACCAGGCGACTGGCCGAACTGGGAATTGTCGCCTCCATGCAGCCGATCCATGCCCCTTCGGATCGCGCCATGGCCGAACGATATTGGGGAGCAAAGCGCCTTCCCTATGCGTATGCCTGGCGAACGCAGCGCGAGGCCGGGGCGCGGCTGGCGTTTGGCTCGGATGCGCCGGTTGAAGCGCCCAATCCTTTTTGGGGATTGTATGCTGCCGTTACACGGCGTCATCCCCAGTTCCCATCGGCCCCGTGGTACGAATCCCAGGCGCTTTCTCTTCAGGAGGCGCTGGAGGCTTATACCCTTACGCCGGCCTGGCTGGCAGGGATGGAAGATCGACTCGGGAAGCTGGCGCCTGGCTATTTTGCCGATTTGCTGGTGCTGGAAGCCGATCCGTTTGAGCTTGCTCCGGAAACCTGGAAGAATTTTCGTCCCCGTGCGGTGATGGTGGGCGGTGAGTGGGTTGCAGGAGGAGAATCATGAGCCAACCGACCATTCCCCTTTCCCCAGAGATGCTGATTCCTCGATTGGGAGAGTATCTGGTCCAGAAGGGATACATCCGTGAAGAGGATTTGACGCGTGCGCTGGCCTATCAGCAAGAACAACTGGAACGGGGCCGTTCCTGTTTGCTGGGAGAGGCTTTGATCGAATTGGGTATGCTGGATCGCGCCACGCTGGATCGGGCGATCACTGAGCAGATCATTCAACTGCGTAACGCGCTGCAGGCAGCCAATCGCAATCTGGAGCGGCGCGTTCAGGAACGCACCCAGGAGCTACAACGCGCCCTGGAGCGCCTTTCGGAGCTTAACAAGCTCAAGGCAAATTTTGTCTCCAATATCTCGCACGAACTGCGCACGCCTCTCACGCATATCAAGGGATACGTGGAACTGTTGCTCAGCGAGTCTCTTGGCCCGCTGACCGAGGAACAACGCCATGCGTTGAAAGTCAGTCAACGCTCGGTGGAGCGATTGGAGCGCCTCATCGAAGACCTGATCATGTTCTCCCTGGCCTCGCGCGGCGAACTCAGCCTGAAGCAGGAGCCGACCGATCTGGTGCGCCTGGTGCGCCTGACGGCAAAGCCCTACCTGGCGCGGGCCGAAGAGCGCGGATTGAGTTTGAGCATCCTGTACGACGAGAATTTGCCGCGCGTCATGGCCGATCCGCAGAAGATTTCCTGGGTCATTGGGCAATTGCTGGATAATGCGATCAAGTTCACGCCGGCCGGTGGCCGGGTGGTGGTGAACCTCAAGCGGGAAGGCCTTAAGGTGGTGATGGTCTCCGTGAGCGATACCGGCATAGGGATTCCGCGCCATCGTCTGGAGGAGATTTTTGAGCCGTTCCATCAACTGGATAGCTCGCTGACGCGGCGCTATGGGGGTACTGGCCTGGGGTTGTCCCTGGTGCGTGAGATCATCGAGGCGCATGGTTCGGTGATTGAGGTTCAGTCCATTGAAGGGCGCGGTTCAACCTTCCGTTTTTCGCTCCTGGTTGCCGAGGAAAGCCGTGGATCGGAATCTGATGCTTCTGCGTGAGAGTCCGCTTCTGGATGGAGCGCGCCGGGCCAGGCGATTGCCCCATGGGGTGGTTGCCCTGATCGTTGCGGCGCTGATACCTTTCGTGGCCTCGTTTTTGAGCGTTCCCCTTCTCGTGTTTATGTACCGCTTTGCGCCGGCGATCCTTGAAAACGAGATCGGAACGCTGATGCTTTCCCTGTTGCTTGCCTTTTCGGGCATTTTCTTCCTGTTATGGCTATGGGTGCGTGCGGTGGAGCGGCGCCCCTTCGCCACGTTGTATCACTATCCCGAGAATGAGGTTTGGGGGTTTTCATGGCAGCGCGTGCTGTTCCTCTACGGACGCGGCTTTTTATCGGGAGTGGGATTGATCCTCCTGACCCTTCTCCTGCTCTGGGTTCTGGGCGTCAGAATTTCGCTTCAGCCTTCCGAGTCGCCGTGGACTCAGCGTCTGCTGCTGGTTATCCTGGTGATCCCGGCCTGGGTGGTACAGGGCGCTGCCGAAGAGGTGTTGACCCGCGGCTGGTTGTTGCCCGTGCTCACGGTGCGCCACGGGCTGGGAACTGGTTTGTTCGCCTCGGCGATGCTTTTTGCGGCGCTTCATGTGCTCAATCCTGGGGTTACGCCGCTGGCCTTGCTCAATTTATTCCTGTTTGGCGTTTTTGCGGCCTGGTATGCGCTGCGTGAGGGCAGTCTCTGGGGGATTTGTGGCTGTCATAGTGCCTGGAACTGGGCACTGGGCCATCTGCTTGGGTTGAGCGTGAGCGGGGCAAGTGTTGGGGGCAGTCTGCTGCGCCTGCAGCTCGAAGGGGCTGCTTCGCTCACAGGCGGTGCCTTCGGCCCCGAAGGGGGCTGGGGCGTGACCCTCTCCCTTCTGCTTGCGTGGGGCGTTCTGCTCTTCCTGCCCTCCCATGCGCCTCGGTCGGCAGGATAGTTTTTCCCTGGTAGCGAAAAAGGGGAACCGCCAGGGCACAAAGTTTTCTTGAGTCTACTGAAAAAAGACAAAAATTGAACCACAAAGACACCAAGAAACGAGCGTAAGTAAATGAAAAATGAAAATAGAACTCTGTTGGCGTGTCACGTGGGGACCATGACGGGTAGAAGCATCGCCGAGCCTTTTTAGCGGAGAATCCACCTCCTGCGGCCACGCATTTTGTGGTAAAACTGCGATGGATGATCGAGTTCCGGAAATGTCTTAATCCGCAGTGCGGGATGCGTTATCCTCGTTCGGCGCTGGATCGCACCGGGGAGCGGTGCCCGCGATGCCTGGGAGAAACGCAGGTCGTAGGGAGGCGGACCTGGAGGAGAGAAGAGGGGGAGCAAGGGGAACGCGCCACGCTGCCGCTGGGGGTGATGCTGGATAATCTGCGTTCGGCCTGGAATGTGGGCGCCATCTTCCGCACCGCGGATGGGCTGGGAGTGCACAGGCTGTATCTCTGCGGAATTACGCCCACCCCACCCCATGCAGGCATTCATAAGACGGCGCTGGGGGCGGAAGAATGGGTGGGATGGGAATATGCGCCCGATGCAGTGGAAAAGGCAAGGGAACTGAAAGCGCAAGGGATGCGACTCTGGGGGATCGAAGAGGGGGAAGGGAGCACGTCGCTGGAGGAGATGGCGAAAGAGGCGCAGGAGTGGAAAGAGAAGCTCCAGGATGGGGCGCAAGCCGGGGATGCGCACCGTCGTTTCCCCTGGTCTCGCAGGCGCAACGGCAGCCACGATGCGGGGAGGATCAGCCGGGGGGAGGAGGATCAGCTCGGGGGGCAGGCGGCCCCGATCCTTCTGATCCTGGGAAATGAAATCGCCGGCATAGACCCTGAACTGCTGAAGCTCTGCGAGCAGGTGATCGCTATCCCCATGTACGGGCGCAAACGCTCCCTGAACGTGGAAGTGGCCTTCGCAATCGCCGCATGGCAGATCGCTTTTCTTTTCAGGAGACAGGATGAGTGAGAAACTTCAAGCCGCAGAACAGGATTTGCGCCGCCTGGTGAAGGATGTGCGCTTCGATTGGGCCACGCGCCTGCTCTACAGCACCGACGCAAGCGCCTACCAGATACTCCCCCTGGGAGTGGTGTGCCCACAGAACGCGGAGGAAGTGCAGGCGGTGGTGGAGGTCGCCAATCGCTATGAATTGCCGCTCCTGGCGCGCGGCGCCGGCACCAGCCTGGCCGGCCAGGCAGTGGGCGAGGCGTTGATCGTGGATTTCTCGCGCTACATGAACCGCATCCTGGAGATCAACGCCGAAGAGGGGTGGGCGCGGGTGGAGCCAGGGGTGGTCTGTGATGCGCTGATGGCCGCCGCCCGCCGTTACGGCCTGACCTACGGGAGCGAGCCGGCCTCTTCGGATCGCGCCACGTTTGGCGGAATGCTCAACAACAATTCGACCGGCGCGCATTCGGTACTTTACGGGATGACCGCCGATCAGGTGTTGCGCGCCGAGGTGCTGCTGGCCGATGGAACACGGACGCGCTTCGAGGCTCTGAGTCCGACGGAATGGGAGCAACATGCCCGGCGCCCCGGCTTGGAAGGAGCTATCTATCGGGGCCTGGAGGGCCTGCTCCAACGTTATGAGCGGGCGATCCGTGAGCGCTATCCACGCACCTGGCGCCGCGCTTCGGGATATTCACTGAACTACCTGTTGCCCCCCCATGGCTTCACGCAGACGAAGCCGGCCGGCTGGCCTGACGATCAGCCCTATCCGCAGGGCGGGCGCAACCTGGCCAAGCTGCTGGCCGGCTCCGAAGGAACGCTGGCGATCCTGCTGGAGGCGGAATTCCGCCTGGTGCCGCTGCCGGCGAAGAGCGGCCTGTGTGTGGTGCATTTTGAAAGCGTGGCTGCCGCCGCGGATGCCACCCCGGCGATCCTGGAAAGTCAACCGCGGGCGGTGGAGCTGATTGACGAGGTGATGATCCGCGCCACGCGCACAGTTCCGGCCTATGCGCGTATGCTCCACTGGGTACAGGGCGAACCGGGCGCGGTGCTGGTGGTGGAATTCGGCGGTGAAAGTGAAGCGCAGGTCCGCGCTCAGATCGAGGCCTTTGAAAAACGCCTGCAGAAGGAGAAACTGGCGCGAACCTTCGTGCGCGCTCTGACGCCTCAGGAACAGGCAGACGTGTGGGGCGTGCGCAAGGTTGGGCTGGGATTGCTGATGTCGGTGCGCGGGGATACCAAGCCCCTGGCCTTCATGGAGGACGTGGCGGTGCCGGTTGAACGGCTGGGGGAATACGTGCGCGAAGTGGAGCGCATTTTCCACCATCATGGCGTCTCTTCGGCCTGCTATGCCCACGCTTCCGCGGGCTGTCTGCACATTCGCCCTGCGTTGAACCTGAAGACACTGGAGGGGGTACAGGAAATGCGCCAGATCGCCGCAGAGGTGCTGGAAGTGGTGATCCGCCTGGGCGGTGCGATGAGCGGCGAGCACGGGGATGGACTCTCGCGCTCGGTATGGAACGAGCGACTGTTTGGGAAGGAACTCTATCAGGCCTTCCGCGAGCTAAAACGACTCTTTGACCCACAAAAACGGCTGAATCCGGGCAAGATCGTAGATGCACCGGATATGACGGAGTTCCTGCGCTATGGGGCAGGGTATCGCCATCAGAAGGTGGAAAGCGTGCTGGATTTCAGCCTGGAACACGGCTTCAACGGCGCGGTGGAGCAATGCAACGGGGCCGGCGTATGTCGCAAAGCAACGGGGACGATGTGCCCCTCCTACCAGGCGACGCGCGAGGAGATGCACGCCACGCGCGGACGCGCCAACCTGCTGCGCGCGCTGCTCACGCTTTCCCCGGAGCGCTTCCCGAAGAATGCCCGCGGCGAAGTCGAACAGGCGGTTTGGGAGGCGCTCGACCTGTGCCTGGAATGCAAGGGATGCAAGGCGGAATGTCCGTCCGGGGTGGATATGACCAAGATCAAGTACGAATATCAGGCGCTATACTACCGCACCCATCCCATCCCGCTGCGCACGCGGCTTTTCGCTTTCCTGCCGCGCCTGGCAGACTGGGGGACGCCGCTGGCGCCGCTGGTGAATTCCCTCCTGGGCTGGAAAGCGACCCGCTGGCTGAATGAGCGACTCCTGGGCATCTCCGCCCGTCGCCCTCTCCCTCGACTGGAGGCGGAGACCTGGAGGGCCTGGGCAAAGAGGCAGGGGAAGCCGGGGAATGGACGCGCGGCGCGCCGAACGGTGGCCATCTTCACCGATACTTTCCATGACCATTTTCACGTAGAGGCCGGCAAGGCCCTGGTGCGCCTGCTGCAGGCCCTGGGGTACGAGGTCATTTTCCCCGAACATCCCTGCTGTGGCCGAACGCTGATCTCCAAAGGATTGCTGGAGGAGGCTCGAAAGGCGGCGCGCCAGGTGGTGCAGTCGCTCGCGGGACCCCTAACCCCGCTTGCGGGGGAGGATGGTATCCCGATCATCGGGATCGAACCTTCCTGTTTGCTCACCCTGCGCGACGAATATCGTGACCTGTTGCCTGACGACCCGCGCCAGAAGCAACTGGCGGAACGTGTGTTTTTGCTGGAGGAGTTCCTGCTGCGAGAAATCGAAAGCGGTCGGCTGGAAAAGGAGTCGCTGCGGGGGAACCTTTCGCCCAAAATCCTGGTACATACGCACTGCCACGAAAAAGCCCTGGTCGGGAGCAGCGCGCTGCTCCAGGTGTTGCGAATGAGCGGCGCACAGGTTGAGGAGATTGCAAGCGGTTGCTGTGGCATGGCCGGCGCGTTCGGATATGAAGCGGAACATTACGAAATCTCGCAGCGCATCGCCGAGGATCGCCTGCTGCCGGCTGTGCGCGGCGCGGATGCGGAAACCTGGATCGTCGCTTCGGGATTTAGCTGTCGCCAGCAGATCGAGCAGGGAAGCGGCCGACGCGTGCTTCATCCGGCAGAGGCGCTGGAGCGGATCGTGATGTCGAAGGGGGACAGTCACCCTGAGGGTTGAAAAAGAGCACATCTCTCTGTAGATACGCCTCCACCGGCGATAAATCTGCGCCCACCGCCGATCCAGCTCACGTCCCTGCCATCTTTGTTGCGGTAGGAAATTTTCTACCGTTACATTGCGAGCCGCCACAGGCGGCGAAGCAATTCCCCTATCGGCCAGGAGATTGCTTTCCCCACGCTGCGCTCGGGACATGCGCTTCGCTCGCAATGACAGGAGACGGAGGGGTTTTCATGGCTTTCGGGCGACTTGCTGCGAATTTTCTGAACGAATGATACAGTATCCTGCAAAGAAGTATCATTGACATTCGCGGAAGGTTGGTGTATATAGGGAGACAGCGTCGGCGGTTAGGTGAAGTGCAGCAAAAAAGGCCAAAGGAGATTCCCCTTGGAAATATCAAAGGTGTTTTATTCGAGCGATCAAATCGTCATCATCCATGATGACATCCTGACCACCCGTGCTATCAGCCCCGATAGCATAGATTTGATCGTCACTTCGCCGCCGTACAATGTTGATATTCAATTGCCAAACAAGTTGGTTTTCAATATCACGCCACGATCATATGGAACGAAGGGAATATCTCGCGGCGAACCGCATGGGGTTCCTGAATGAGTGCAAGCGCTCCGTTCGTGATCGCCCCTGTTGAGCTGATCGTGGTCTTATACAAGAAACGCTGGCGCAAAACGAGCGGGAGCGGAAAGTCAGATATAACCCGATCTGAATTTATGGAATGGACAAACGGCGTCTGGACATTTAGCGGTGAAAGCAAGAAAAAGATAGGACATCCAGCCCCGTTTCCTCTTGAGTTGCCGCGGCGCTGCATCAAGCTCTTCAGTTTTGTCGGTGATACTGTGTTGGATCCGTTCATGGGCAGCGGTACTACCTTGATTGCCGCAGCCATGCTAAACAGGATCGGAATAGGCGTAGAAATTGACCCTCAATATTGTGAACTGGCGAAAAAGCGGATTCTATCTGCCCCGGAACTGATACAACGAAATCTGCTCCGCAGAGAAACACAGGGTGGATAAAACCATCAGCGGGGCTGAAAATTCTTACCTGGAGCATTCTATGTCCGCAACAACGTTCGATGTCCTCATCATTGGCGGCGGTGCGCATGGCGCGAGCCTGGCGTTCCACCTCAGCCGCCGCGGGGTAAAAGTCGCCGTGCTGGAAAGGCGACATCTGGCATCCGGCGCCACCGGTCGCTCCAGCGGCCTGGTGCGTATGCACTACGATCTGGAGGCCGAAGCGCGCCTGGCCTGGGAGGCCTTCCAGTGGTTCCGCGATTGGAAAGAGCGCGTGGGGGGGGCGTGCGGCTTCACCCGCACCGGTTTTATCCAGCTCGCGCCGCGCGAAAAGGCCCAGGCCCTCCAGGCAAATACCCAAATGCTTCAACGGATCGGCGTGCCGACCTTCCTGATCACTGCCGAAGATGTCAAACGCCTGGCCCCCGCATTCTATACCGACGATTTCGATTACGCCGCCTACGAGCCGGAATCCGGCTATGCCGACCCCGTCCTGACTGCCAGCTCACTGATGGAAGCCGCCCGAAGCCACGGCGCCGCCCTGATCCAGGATTGTCAGGTGACCGCGCTCCTGACGCGCTCCGGCAGGGTGTATGGCGTGCAGAGTACAAAAGGGGAGTTCCACGCGCCGCAGATCGTGAACGCGGCCGGCGCCTGGGCCGGGCAGATTTGCCAGATGGCCGGCCTGAATCTGCCGCTCAGCACCTGGCGCCATGAAGTGATGTACGTCCTCCGCCCGCCTGCGCTGCGCCTGCCCCATCCCACCGTCATTGACTTTCCCAACCTGATGTACTTTCGACCGGAAGGCCAGCTCACCCTGGTCGGGCTGGAAGATGGTAATCCGCAAGGAGAAGACCCGGAAAGTGGCGATCATGTACGCCCCGGCTTCGTCGAACGCGCCATTGATCGCCTTTGTCGGCGCATCCCCAAAATGGAAGAGGCTCATCTCCACTCTGCCCATGCTGGCTACGATGGCCTCTCGCCCGATCAACACCCCTTGATCGGCCCCATCGGCCCGCAAGGCTTCTGGCTGGATTGCGGCTTCAGCGGCACCGGTTTCAAAATCTCCCCTGCGGTCGGGCTATGCCTGAGCGAATGGATGCTCGATGGCGCTCCGCGCACCGTAGACATTACCATCTTCCACCCGCAACGCCTGCTCGAAGGACGACGCCTGCAAGGGGAACATCCATACGGCGACATCTGGCTGTAGCCCATGGAGCGCCTGCGCCTGTTCTACCTGTTCTGGGGAACGGCCGGCCTGGCCTGGGGGCTATTCCATTCCTCCTGGCCATCAGGCGCATGGCTGGCCGCCGGGCTGGGCATTCTGACCTTTTTCCTCCTGCATGAATATCCCGAACAGCGACTTTTCTTCTCCCGCCTGACGCTGCTGATCTGCTTTGTCCTGGGTGTGCTCGGACTATGGAACAATGCCCCAGGGGGCTGGATGATGATCGGTTTGCTCGGATACGCCACGCTCTACGCACTGGTCGCCTCCCGCGCCGTCCTTCCACGTGCCCTGAGCCAGCGTCACTTCTGGAGGCGATTGTTCCTCCTGCATCTGCTCATCTTTTTGCTCTCCACGCTGCTCTCCTGGCTGGAACGGGGCCTCTCTCCCTCCTGGTATCTGGCCTGGGGAGCAGACCTGGGGATCGGGCTGTTTTATCGCCTCGAAGCAAGACGGGGCTGATTGCCCTCACGCCTTCCGATACCCGACCGTGTGGGATTGCACATTCCCCTGTTCATCCACGCGCACAACCTGAAAGCTCACCCGTCCTGCGCGCACGGCTTCCATGATAGCGCGCTGCTCCTTTGTCAATGTGGCCGTATTGCGCTTGATGTCCACAAGCACCACCTCGAGCTGATCGGCGCCGCCGTTTCCATCGCGCAGATCAGTGTATCCGTGAAAGACCACGTAATCAATCGGATGGCCGATGAAACGGGCATCCGCAGGGAAAAACTTAAAGCCCGGCAGAAGCGGCACCAGTTGCTCGCTGATCTGGCCCTTGATGGTGTGACGGCTCTGTTCCACGCTCTGACGACGCGCCTGCTCCACCTCCTGGCGATGTTTCTCCTCCATTTGCCGCAGGCGCGCCTCGTACTGCTCCGTCATCTGGCGAAGGCGCAACTCATATCGCTGAATCAGGTTCTTCTCTCGCCAGCCCAAAAACCAGTAGACCAGCAGGGCCGCCACCAGAAAACCGATGATCAATCCCACAAACAGCCAGATAACCTGTTCCATGCCTGCTTACTCCATTGCGCTTAAAGATCAGGGCCTGAGAAACAGCCCGTCGTTGCGAGTCTTTTGAATCTGCGACTTTTCCCCATCTCCTGCCTCGTGTAAACGAGGTTGGGGGTGCCGGGGTTACCCTGCTCCCGATAAAGAGGCTTTTCTGCCAAGCTCTATCGCTGCGGCCGCCATCAGAGCCACTGCGTGAAACAGCGCCTCCTCGTCGAAATCAAAGCGCGGATGATGGTGGGGATAATTCAACCCGCGCTCCTCATTCGCCGATCCGACGAAGAAGTAGCATCCCGGCACCCTCTGCAAGACAAAGCCCATATCCTCTGCCCCCATGGTCAGATAGGGTCGGGTATCCAGTTCCGCCTGCGGCAACAGGCGACGGGCTACCGCCTGTACCTCTTCCGCCACCTCCGAAGCGTTGATCACTGCCGGCGTCACCGGGCGCAACCGCACCTCCGCTTCACATCCCATGCCCCGGCTCACGTTTTTCACGATCTCCTCAAATCGCTGCAGTACCCGCTCACGCACCTGCAGCTCAAACGTGCGAATCGTGCCCTCCAGGTGCGCAGTCTGGGGGATGACATTGAAGGCCTCTCCGGCATGAAACATCGTGACGCTGACAACCGCCGATTGCAAAGGCGCCACGTTCCTGGAGACAATGCTCTGCAGAGCGGTGACAATGTGCGCAGCCGCCAGCAGCGGATCGGTGGCCAGATGGGGCACAGCTCCATGCCCACCTTTCCCCTGCACCTGAATCTGGAACCACTCCGCCCCGGCCATCACCGGCCCGGCGGCGATCCCAAGCCAGCCAAGCGGCTTCTCATTCCAGAGATGAAGCGCCAGGGCAAAGTCCGGCCTGGGATTTTCCAACACGCCCTCGGCGATCATTCGCTCTGCGCCGCCCATCTCTTCGCCGCATAATCCCTCTTCCGCCGGCTGAAAGACCAGCTTGATCGTCCCCGCCAGCTCGTGGCGATGCGCCTGCAGCAGGCGCGCCACCGTCAACCCGATGGCGGTATGCCCATCGTGACCGCAGGCGTGCATCACACCGGGCGTCTGAGAGGCATAGGCTGCGCCCGTCTCCTCCTGGATCGGCAGCGCATCCATATCGAACCGCAACAGGATCACCGGGCCGGGGCGGCTCCCTTCCAGCAAAGCCACCACGCCTGTCTTTGCCACCCCACGCTGCACCTCCAGCCCCAGCGCTTCCAGCTCTCGCGCCACAATGGACGAGGTGCGCACCTCATGATAGCCAAGCTCCGGGTGCATATGAAAATCGCGGCGCAATGTGCGCGTGTACTCGAACAGGGATCGGGCTTCTTCCAGCAAATACTCCATGTTTCCTCTCCACTTAGAGTTTGCCATCCTCCTCCGGGACCTGCCACTGGCCGCGTGCAAACCGTTCTGGCAGAAATGCCGTCGCATAGTCTGGCAATGGCTTTCCCAGAAGATGGTACATCAAAAGCTCGCCGGCGCCGCAGGCTGCCATGATCCCATATCCGCCCAGCGCGCCGATCAGATAAAACCCCTCGGTCTCGCCGGGGCCGATCAACGCCAGATGGTCCGGCGTCAGGGTATAGTAGCCTCCATCCACCTGTGGCCGTGGCAAATGCCCCCAATAGACGCGCAGCCCTGGCAAAAGGCGCGTCAGGCCGCGCAGGATCACCTCTGGCATCCATGGGTCAAGGGGCAAAGGCCAGCGGGGAGGCATCCGTTGCAGCCGGTATTCCCACAGCATCAGCACCCCATCACTGGCCTCGCCGCCTTCCGGGCGCAAGTGCGCGCCCCCTGGCAGGGTCTCCGTCAGAAAGCGCATCTCCGCATCTTCCTGCAGGGCCTGCGCTTCCTCTTCCGACCAGGGCAACTGCTGTGCCTCATCCAGGATCAGCAGCGGCGCCTGGCGCGGCACCACCCTGTGCACATCGTGAAAGGCGACCTTCTGGTGTAGCTCGGTGAAAATCGGGAAAGATTCGCCGACCAGGGCATTGACTTCCTCCAGCATCGGCCCGGCGGCGTTTACCAGGCGCGAAGTCTGCACGCGGCTGCCATCGCTGAGCACCACAGCGACCACGCGCCCCTTCCTCACCTCCACCCGGTTCACCCGTCCCATCTTCACCTGAACCCCGGCGCGGCGTGCCTCTTCCAGCAAATACATCCCAGACTGTTGTGCGCTCATCCAGCCGGCCCGGCGGATGAACAGCGCGGCTTGCGCCTCCGGATTGAGATAAGGATAACGGGAAAGGACGACCTCTGATCCCAGGAGCAGATCGGCCCCTGTGGCTTCGCTGCCCTCTTGTGACCTCTCCATCTCCTGGGACGACTGCGCCTTCCAGACGCGCATCGGGCGCAGTCCGGCACCCTGGAGCTGCGCAGCCCGTTGGAGCAATCGCTCGCGTGCTGCCTCCTGGGTCACCACGTACAGGTATCCCCGCCGATTCAGCCGAAAGCGATTGCCGGATTCCCCTGCCAGCTTCTCCAGCCAGTCCACCGAACGATCCATCAACGCCCGCATGGCCGGCTGCGGCCAGGCGTTGCGGTAGCACTCGGTGGAATACTGGCTGGTCAGGGTGAGTGGAGGGCGCTCATCCACCAGCAAAATCTCGCGCACGCCCTCACGCGCCAGAAAGAAGGCGGCGCTGATCCCGGCGATCCCTGCGCCGCAGATCACCACTTCCGCCTTCATGGCTGTTCCCCTTTCACCGCGTGCTCCAGGAGGCGCAGTGCCATTTCCACCAGTATCTCCAGGGAGCGCCCCGCTTCTGCATCCTCTTCAAGGGAGCGCAACAGCGCACGTCGCAGGCCGCTGGCGCGATGGGCCCAGGGTGAATCCGCCGAAAGGCGCTCCAGCCTCTCAATCAAGAGCGGCGCGAGTGGATGAGTCGCCATTATCCATTTCGGGCTTATTCTTCCAGGGTCAGGAGCTGACGGATCACCCCCAGGAGCGACATCCCCACGCGCACCCCCTGCAGGGTGTTGATCGTCAACGGTTTTCCCTCTTTTTCGGCGCGGCGCGTCAACAAATAGGCCGTTCCCAGCCCCAACAGCGCGCCGAGAAGCGTTCCCCCTGCCAGCACCTTTACTTTCCAGGAACTCATTGCATCTCTTTCCATTCGCTCCCTCCAGATTTCCAGGCGCTCCCAATGCGCCTGAAATCAAAAATTGTGCGCACGATCACCCATCCTTGATGCAGCCCAAAGATCGGCCGCACAAGTCGCTCACCCAGGCGATTCAAACGCTTGTACTCCCGATACAACCTTCCCTGTGCCCGCAAGGCTACCCCAGGGAATGCCCGCAGTGCCCGCCGTAGCAGATACACCCCGGCGAACAGCAAAACCAGAAGCATCGCCTGAAGCAAGAGGAGCGGCAAACTCAGCCAGATCACAGCCAGGGCGGCGATCTGGGAAAAACGCTCGCTTGCTGCGCCCAGGCTCATAAACAAAAGCGCAAAAACACAAAGAAGGCTCACCCCTAAGGGCAGAAAAATATACAACCCGACCTCCCGCCGGTGGCGGGTTCGGGCTACCTGCAGCGAAACTCGAAACTTCTCTTCCATACGCCCAATTGTAGCACAAGAGTTTTTGATCAGAGGAGTAGAGGCGTTTTCGGTAGTGTATCTTTCCTTCAGGAAATTTGAACTCCTCTACCCTCCCCATCCTTGTTGCGGTAGAAAATTTTCTTGTTGCGGTAGAAAATTTTCTACCGTTACATTGCGAGCCGCCACAGGCGGCGAAGCAATCCCCACATTGGCCAGGAGATTGCTTCGCTTCGCTCGCAATGACAGAAGGCAGAGGGTTTTTCCGCTTTCAAGAAGGGCACGCACTGTCGTGCCCTCCTGGTATAATCCATCAAGCCTTTTCTGCAACATCCCCTCGCACCATGAACCGTTTCCCTTTTGGTCTTCGTCCCTCTCAGGAAGCTATCTTGCGCTTTCGCGGTGGCAAGATGGGCGTTGCCGCAGTGCCTGGGGCCGGCAAAACCTATGTGCTTTCGGCCCTGGCGGCGCATCTGATCGCCGAAAAGCGACTGGAGCCGCATCAGGAAATCCTGATCGTCACCCTCACCAACTCCGCCGTCGAGAATTTTTCCACCCGCATTGCCCAACACCTGCGAACGCTCGGCCTGCTGCCCCGATTGGGCTATCGCGTGCGCACCCTGCACGGCCTGGCGCATGACATTGTGCGCGAAAAGCCCGAAAAAGTCGGCCTGGATGAGCGTTTTACCATCCTGGATGAATTCGAGGCCGGGCGCATTCTGCGGGAGGTCGCCATGCAGTGGCTCATGCAACATCCTGAGTTCATCGAAAACTATATGGGGGAACTGAATGCTGAGAGGGAACGGGAAGCGCGGCGCGAATATTTCCCTGCGGCTGTAGAGAAGCTGGCCCTGGCGTTCATTCGCACGGCGAAAGACCTGCGCCTGACCCCGGAACGGCTGCGTGAGCGGCTGGAAAATCAACCCCAATCGCTACCGCTGGTGGAGATGGGGTGTGAAATCTATGCGGAATATCAGCGCGTTTTGAACTATCGGGGAGGTGTGGATTTCGACGATCTGGTGCGCCTGGCGCTCGATCTGCTCGAAAGCGATCCGGGGTACCTGAAGCGGCTCCAGGATCGCTGGCCGTTTGTGCTGGAGGACGAGGCGCAGGATTCCAGTCGCTCGCAGGAAGCGCTGCTGCGCCTGATTGTCGGCGATGTGTCGCCCTCCTCCGGACGCGGCTGGGTGCGGGTGGGCGATCCGAATCAGGCGATCTATGAAACGTTCACCACTGCCAATCCCTACCTGCTGCGCCGCTTTATCGCCGAGGAGGCTGATGAGCGCCCGACGCTCTCCGAATCCGGACGCTCCCAACCGGGGATCGTTGCGCTCGCCAATCGTCTTATCCAGTGGGTGATGCAGGAGCACCCCCTCCCGGAGGCGCGGGATGCACTGCAGCCGCCCTTCATCCGGCCGCTGAGTGAGGAACCCCTGACCCCGTTTACGGGGCAGGAACCCCTGACCCCGCTTACGGGGTGGGGGTTTCAGGCGATCTACCTGCAAAGCAAGCGTTATGCTCCGGAAGAGGAAGTGAAAGAGGTGGTGCGATCGCTGAAGCGATGGTTGCCGCAAAACCCGGATCGCACGGTGGCAGTGCTGGTGACGGATAACCGGCGCGGGGGTCACTTCATGGAGGCGCTGCGTCAGGCGGGATTGCCGGCGGTGGAGTTGCTGCGTACCTCTCAGACGACCCGCACCGCCGCCTCCCTGCTGGCCGAGGTGCTGGAATGGCTCGAACAGCCGACCAATGCAAAAAGTTTTAGCGAGGTGTATCAAAAAGTCTGGCGGCGCAGCGAGGAGAAAGAAGAGAGGGTAAAAGCGGCGGCCGGGTGGCTCAGGCATTGTGATGTGATCGCCTATCTTTCCCCGTTCCCTGCAGAGAGCGCCCTCGAAGAGCAGTTCGCCGGCCTGCCGCCGGAAGTCCAGGATGAATTGCGCGCCTTCCGTCAGGTGGCGCGGCGCTGGCAGGCGCTCACCCTGCTCCCGGTGGATCAGTTGATCCTGACCCTGGCGCCGGATCTTTTCACCACCGCTGCCGAGCTGGCGCTGGCGCACAAAATCGCCCGCGCCCTGGCGCAGATCGCCGGGCAACATCCGGACTGGCAATTGCCCGATCTGATCCGTGAACTGCGCCTGATCGCCGAGAATGAACGTCGTTTTCTCAGTCCAGGCATGGAAGATGGCTTCGATCCGGAGGCCTACAAGGGCAAAGTAGTCGTAGCCACCATTCACAAAGCGAAAGGCCTGGAATGGGATCGGGTGTATGTCACTTCTGTCAGCAACTATGAATTTCCTTCAGGAGAGGAGGGGGATACTTTCAGATCCGAAGAGTGGTTTGTGCGGGATGGATTAAGTTTACAGGCTGAGATGCTTGAACAGTTAAATTGCCTGCTCCATCCCGAAGAATATCATGTGTACGAGGAGGGCGTTGCCTCGCGCCGTGCCCGCGTGGACTACGTTCGTGAGCGGCTGCGCCTGCTCTATGTGGCCATTACCCGCGCCCGCAGGGAACTGATCATCACCTGGAACCACGGCAGAAGGAAAACAAACATCCAGGCTCTGCCCTTTGCCGTGTTGAAGGAATGGCTGGAGCAAATGAAGAAGCAGGGAGGAAGTGAGAGAGCGTAGATGGCAGATGGCGAGCGGCGGCAGGAGAGAATTTTTGCGCCGCCGGATGAAGACCATCAAAGAAGAGGGAGCACATACCGCTCCCACGCCTGCGCGCCCTGGCTTGACTCGGGGATCAGGCTGTCGGGCTGGGCGAAGCGACCCAGGGTGGGGTCATACCATCTTGCATTGTAAAAGTACAGGCCAAAGTCGGGGGTGTAGGAGTATTGGCCGGTGTATTGGTAGCGGGTGGGGGTGTTGCCTGAATGATAGCGCGTTTCGCCCCAGGGTTTGTAGCGCAGTTCGGAGACGATGTTGCCGGATGCATCGAGAGTGTCACGGTTTGGGGACATTGCCCCTGATGATGCATCTGTTAGTAGAAATTAATTTATTTTTCATTTGTTTTGCTCAATTTTCAGGCCATACCGTCAACGAATTTTTAACGAATAAACGAATGTGCGTTTTCCCTTCGTTGACGGTATCCCCCGGCAGGCCGGAAAGCCCATTCTGGCGCAGTCTGTATTCGTTGATTCGTTTTCCTGTTCGTTGACGGTTCTCCATACAGGCCCCAAGGGCTCTTTTTGCCTGACAGGATGTCCCCAACGCAATATTGCTTACTGCTTCCACCCTCTACGTGGCGATCAGCCTCTCTAACAACTGCTTCTCTTCTTCGGCGGTGTGAATTTCTCCATCCAGCCAGGCCGCACGCAGGCGTTTCAGGAGGCGGCGGTAGGACGGGCCGGGGGGGAGCCCCAGCTTTCGCAGGGTTTCGCCATCGGTATAGGGTCGAATGTTGCGCCAGCGGGTGAGGTATTTGGCGAGCGGAGCGGTCTGCGCTTCAGGCAGGCTGATCTGCAGGGCGTAGATGCTGATCGGGGAAAGATTTTCCAGCCGCTCCACCCAGCCGCTCGGTGGTGCTCCTTGCAGGTCGGGGAGGCTGTGGAAGAGGGCGGAGGCATCCAGGATCAGGCGTTTCAGCGGGGAGGAAAAGCGCAGCCGGTTGGCCAGGGAGATGATCTCTGAGGCGGGGAGGGGGAAAAGCCATACGGTGTAGGCCAGCGCCTGTCGCAGCGGCACGCGGCTCGGGGTCCAGAGGGAGGCGATTTCGGCCGCGGGCGGGCGCTCCAGCGCCAGGGCCAGGCGTTGCTCGATCTCCGCACTCCAGCCCAGGGCGGGATGGATCGCCTGGAACAAATCCAGTTCCGCCAGACGTCGCAGCGCCGCCAGGGCGCAGCTTTCATTCAGGATCAGGTCTAATTCATGGCGCACACGTTCCCCTGAGAGACGGGCCAGCAGCGGCCGCGCCTCGTGGATCAGTTGTAACGTGCGGGGTTCGATTTGAAAACCGTACCGTTGTTCATAGCGCACGGCGCGGATCATCCGCGTGGGATCGTCTATGAAGGAGAGCGAATGCAGCACCCGGATCAGGCCACGCTTCAGGTCTGCCAGGCCGCCCCAGTAATCGAGCAGTTCGCCGAAATGCCGCCCATCCAGCCGAATGGCCAGGGTGTTGATGGTGAAATCGCGCCGGTGGAGGTCCAGCTTGATGCTTCCCCGTCGAACGGTTGGTAGAGCCGTGGGATGTTCATAGAATTCCATGCGCGCCGAGATCAGGTCGAGAAAAGGCGGATCGTCTGTGGAGCGTAAGGAATCGGGGAGGAACCATTTCGCCGTGCCGAAGCGAGAATGGGAAATCAATCGTCCTCCATGTTCCCGTTGCAATTCCTGCGCCAGCGCAATCGCATCCCCCTCGACGACGAGATCGAAATCCACGCTGGGATAGCCGAGGAGCAAATCCCTGACGAAGCCGCCCACGATATATAGGGCCATATCCAGGCGGGTGGCCTTTTCTGCCGCCAGGCGGATCAGCGCAAGCCGGGAAGGGGAAAGAGCCTGGGGCAGGCGCTCCTGAAGATTGAGCTGGGGAGTCGCAGGCAGGTTCAACACCTTGAGCAGATCGGTGCGGGTCACGATCCCGATGATCTCGCCGCTTTCAGGGTCCACCACCGGGATTTGTCCCCAACCGCTTTCTGTCATCCGATGCTGCAGCGTCTGGAGCGAATCGTGAGGCGAGACAGTGACTTCGCCGGCCTCCATCAGGCTGGTGATCTTCAAGTTCAGGCGATGCGCCAGGGCGCGATCCACGGCGCGCCGCGTCAGCAGCCCGATCACTTTTCCGTTCTCTACCACCGGGAAGCCCTCAAAGCCGGTACGTTGCATGAGGGCCGCCGCCTCCTGAAGCGAGGTCTCTGGCGTGAGGAGCGTGGGGTTGCGGGACATGATCTGGGCGACGGTGATGGCTGGGCGCACGAAACGCGGCAGCAAGGCGCGTAATTGCTGGCCGGTCTGCTCCAGGGTGGCATGGAGTTCGGAGGGGGAAGGAGGGCGGATCAGCGCAGCGGCTGCGCGTTCATGTCCTCCGCCGCCAAAGTGGGCCAGGATTTCGGCCACGTTTATCTCGTCGGAAGTGGCGCGTGCCACGACGCGTATCCCCTCGCGTGTGGCGACAAGCACAAAAAGCGCATCCGGGTCGAAAAGATCGCGTAGCTTATGCGCCAGCGAGGACACTTCTTCTTCCATCTCCAGCGCTTCGCCCTGGGCGAGGATGATCAGATGGCCGTGGATGTCCAGCATCTCGGCGCGCTGGATGAGCATATCGTAGAGTTTGCGTTGCGCCTCGGAGAGGGGCGGGTTGAGGAAATCGGCGGCGATCTTCAGGCTGGCTCCCTGTTCCAGCAGGTAGGCCACGGCGCGCGCATCGCGGGCGGTGGTGCGCGAATAGGTCAGCGAACCGGTATCTTCATAGATGCCCAGCAGCAACAGGGTCGCCTGCAGGGGCGTCAGGTGACCGTTGTGCTCTTGCAGGCTCTCGACCAGCAGCGTGGTGGTTGCGCCGACTTCGTCAATGCAGACTTCCCACTCCGGGTTGAGTGAAGGGCGTCGCGGATGGTGATCGATCACCCGCACCCGCGTTTTTGTCCCCATGCCGCGTACCGTGATCAGGGATTGCGTATCTACAAGCACGACTTCCTCGACCGCGCCGCCGGGCAGATCGCGGGGATCGAGGAAGCCGAACTCGTTTCCGTAAAGGGTTACAAAGGCGCGAACGTTGCGATTCAGATGGCGAGGCAGGAGGGCGCAGGCTGGCTCGTAAAGCAGGGTGGCTGCATAGAGCGAGGCCAGGGCATCAAAATCTGCCTGTTCATGGGTCAGGATCAGGCGCATGGAGCGGGGTCACTGTCCGATTTCTTTCAGGATGCTTTCGATGGTTTGTTGAAAGGCGCTGAATGGCTGGGCGCCTTTGATCATTTGGGTTTTGGTTTCACCTTTGACCGTGTAGGTGATCACGAAAGCGGGCGTGCCATCCACACCGGCTGCGATGCCATCCTGATAATCCTGTTCGACCTGCTGGCGGTATTTTCCGCTGTTGAAGCAGGTGTTGAACTCGCTCATGTTCAGCCCGAGTTTTTGGGCAATGGCGCGCAGGCGCGCCTCCGAAAAAGCGCCAATCCCCTCGCCGGTCTGGTTGGCGAACAGCGCGCCATGGTATTCCCAGAATTTCCCCTGATCGGCTGCGCAGTAGGCTGCCATGGCCGAATCGCGGGATTCACTGTTGATGGTGCCGCTGGCGCGGGCAATGTTATCGCTCAGGAAGTTCCCCATCGAGCGATAGATAAAATACACCTTCCCGGTCTTGACATAGGTTTCTACGAGCGCAGGTTCGGTATCTTCAAAAAATCTGCGGCAGTAGGGGCATTGAAAATCCGAGAATTCGACGATGCGGATCGGGGCATTCGGATCGCCCATCGCGTTACGGTCGGCCATGGGACGCGGGAGCGGCGCAGGCAAAACAATAGACCGGGTGGCCTGAATGTTGGGGAAAATGAGCAAAAAAGCCAGGAGCAACGCGCCCAGCCCAATCAGGCCGATAGCGATCAGGCGATTGCGTTGTTGTTCCTTGCGCCGCTTTTCGCGCAACATTTCACGTTTGCTCATTTTTTCTCTTTCCATGTTGTCTCCTGAAGATGGGATTCTAACCAATCAATTAAGAATTTGAAGACTTCCTGCTTTTGAGGCTCATTGTGTAGCTCATGGTATAAGCCGGGCCAGAGCTTCAGCGTAGCTTTTTCGCCGGCGCGGCGGGCGAACTCTTCACTCCCCTGTGGATAGGCCAGGGCATCCTCGGTCCCATGCATGAGCAGGAGCGGCAGCGGAAATTCGTGCGCGTGGGCAAAGGTCCAGGGGATCACATCGAGCATGATGCGGGCAAAGCCGAGGCTAATTTTATCATGCACCAGAGGATCGCTCTGATAGTCTTTTACAACCTGAGGATCGTGGCTCAAGGTCTTGGGGTCTAAACCACTGGGGAGAGTAAGGGAGGGGAGAATGCGTCCCAGGATGCGCACCAGAGCGACTTTGAGTTTTTGCTCTTCCAGGGCCGTGCGCAATCCGGAAGAGGTGGCGATCACGCCGCGCGCCTCAGGCTTGCGCCGCAGGGCGTAGTTAAGGACCAGGATGCCTCCCAGGCTGTGACCATACAGGAAGCGTGGCTGGGAGGGATAGCGAAGCTGGGCCTGGTCAAACAGGCGGTCGAGATCGCGGAGAAAAGCCTCAAAGGAGGGGATATGCCCACGGGGGCCGCCGGAGCGTCCGTGTCCGCGCAGGTCGAAGCTCAGCACCGCGTAGCCGGCCTCTGTCAGCGCTGCCGCGACATGTTGATAGCGGGCGCTATGTTCTCCGAGACCATGCACCAGGCAGATGAGCGCTCGGGGTGCCCCCTCCGGCTCCCAGCCGCGCCCGAACAGAAAAACTCCATCGTCGGCTTGCCATTGGGTTTCAAACGAATGCATGTCGCCTCCAGAATGAGATTGAGTGGGGACAGGTCTCAGGCGATCTCCTCGCCGACCTCAAAACGGCAATATTCATCCCCACAGGCCATGCAATGGGTCTCGCGAACTTCGTAAGCATGGCCGGTGGCCCATTCTACCGCTTCGCTGATGGAACCCGTATACAGGTGGCAGATCGGGGTCTCGGATTGGCGGCTGTGGCAAATGGCACAGGTGGCTTCAATGTAGGCCAGATGTTCCCCATCTTCCACCCAGGCTTCTACCTGGGGATTGGTCTTTTTGAGCGCGTTTGCCATACTGTTCAGGATGAATTTGATGCGCGCCCGCTCCGGCAAGAGTTTCAATGCCACACCCGCGATCCCTAAGAGGGTCGCCTGTTCCCGCAGCGCATACTGGAAAGAGGCTTTTCCGATGCGCCGCAAGATGCCGCGCCCACCGCGCCCATAAAACGCTTCAATCGCCTGGTTGAAGCGCGCGTATTCGGCAGCCTGGATCGCTGGTTCCAGGTTATCAGGCGGGAAGTTCCCGATGAATTGTTCCAGCCCGCTGGTGCGGAGGATGGTGTTCAGACCGTTTTCGCCTATCACTTCCTGGGCCGCGATCAATGCCTGGCGCACCAGCGTATTGACCATTACGGCATCGGGACGGTGCATGATGACCTCCATGCATAAACGTATACCGGATACGCTTCCCCCGTGCGTTCAAATCCCATGCGCCGGTAGAGGCTCAGGGAAACGAGATTATCGTGCTGGGTGTTCACCGTGAGTTGTTGAATGTGACGCGCGCGCAGAAAAGCAAAGAGATGCGCCAGCAATGCCTTTCCCCATCCCTGTCCCTGTACGTTTGGATGGACGGCCAGACGGGCAAGATGCGCCCCAAACGCATGGCCGGTGGTGATCTGGTAACCCAAAATCTGTCCATCCAGCTCCAGCACCGTTGCCAGAAGCGCCTGATCCAGGGCGCGGCGAAGAGAGGAGAGGGAATGGCGCCATGGAGGGGAAAAGGCCTGCCAGTCCACCTCGGCGACAGCGCTCAAATCTTCCGGGCGCATGGGACGGATGACGGATTGCGCTTCGGGTGGGAGCTGCGGCAGGTTCTGTCTTTGCCATTGCAGGACGACCACGCGCTGGAGAAGGTCGAAGTGCGCTTCGCGTAACAATTGTTCCATCCAGCTTTCCAGGACAATGGCAGCAATTTGCGTTCCGGACGCTTTCAGGGATTCCTGCGCCTGCCTCCAGAGGATTTGCCAGGCACGCGTGGCCGAAATCGGGCGCGAATAAGCGAACAGGCGCAGCCAGGCAATTTCAGGGGGATCGTCAGGGCAGGCCAGGGCGGCAATGGGGTGGGCGTTTTCTTCCAGTAGCCACCAGGATGGATGCCCCAACCAGTCTAAGGGATGGCGCCAGTCCAGATGTCGGTGAAAGGTGGCGCTTTGCTCCAGCCATGGTTCCAAAATGAAGCGATCCGGGGGTCTGGCCTCTCGCACCTGGAAGGCGATTTCGGAGGTGTACATCTCTTGGCCTATACCCGAATGCGCAAAAGGGTGCGTAGCAGGCGTTGCCACCAGGGAAGGTTGGGTCGTTGCAGGGTAGAGATCATCTCCATCCCGGCGTCCATGAATCGCCCCTGTTTCAGGCGGATGGCGGCGATGGCCTTTTCCATCTCGGCGCGCAGGTCGCTTTTCCCGAGGGCCTCAAAACGCTCAGCGGCTGTGCGATAGGCCTGGATGGCCTCTTCCAGCCTGCCGAGGGCCTCCAGCGCGGCGGCCTGATTCCCCCAGGCCATGGCTTCCCGTTCGGTATCTCCCTGCTGGGCGAAGAGTTGAGGCGTGCCTTCGACGGCGCGCAGGGCTGCTTCGGCCTCCTCGCCCATCAGCAGGGCCACGCTCTGGTTGTTACGAGCTTCTGCCGCCTCCAGGATTTTCCCGGCCTGTTCAAATGCCTGCGCTGCCTGTTCAAAGAGCTGGGCGGCTTGCAGATACTCTCCCTCTTGATAGATTTTTTTCCCTTCTTCCATCAGATTGATTGCATCCATAAGGCCTCCAGGAATAGACAATTGACGGTGGACGGTAGATGATGGGTGAACGGTGGACAACAGGTGGACGGTAGACGGCGGAGTTGGTGCACGGAGCGTTACAGGGTAATATCCAGCAGCCCTTCGGCGACAGCGCGTAACTTCTCAGTAGATAGCTCACTCAGGCGCATGGCCAGTTCGAGATAGGGACGATTAACGGGCTTGCTGATGAACTCGCGTAGCTCAAAGGGAAGCTCCAGGAAGCGTTGAATCTCTCGTTGCTCCGCCATCCAGCGTCCGATAGGACCGCTTTGATCGAAGAAATGTTCGATGGGCGTATCAATGATCTGGAGCAGCAATTCCAGCTCCGCAAGCGGGATCGGGCGTTCCCCAAGCTCATAGGCCTTTAATCGAGAAATGCTGATTCCGGAACGCTCCGCAAGCGTTTTCAACGACATCCCGGCATTCATTCGCTCCTGGCGCAGGTTGGCGCCAATCATGCGGTGACGGAGGTTCAGGATCAGAGGCAGGTTTAGCAGGGGCGCCTGCTGGGGAGCTTCGGAAAGGATTTCTCTTTGCCAGAAATGATCCAGGGGCAGTTTGAAAAAATAGGCCAGGAGTTCGATCTCAGGCAGGGAAGGGGACTTGCGCCCTTCTTCATAGGCACGAAAGGTGGCCGCTTTAACACCCAGCGCCTGCGCGCATTCCCTGACTGTCAGGCGCCTGGCCAGGCGGGCATCACGAATCAACACCCCCAGCGCTTTGGCGCGTAGCGAAACCTGAATATTGCGAGTGTCCATGTCTCAGATTATACCCCAGGCCTTTCTATTTACGTCCACCCGCAGCAGGATTTGCGCCAAAAATCCTGGCATCCAGCTTAAATCCTACGGCTTCGAGGCGGGAATAGAACATGGGGCGCAGGCCGGTTGCCTTATGAACACCAAGGATCTTCCCGTTCGGGGTCAATCCCGTCTGCTCGAACTTGAACAGCTCGCTCATGCTGATCACATCGCCCTCCATGCCCACGATCTCTGTGATCGAGACGATCTTCCGTGACCCATCGCGCAGGCGAGATTGCTGGATGATCAAATCCACCGCCGAGGCAATTTGTTGACGCACCACTTTCAGAGGCAAATCCATGCCGGCCATCAGTACCAGGGTTTCCAGACGGGCCAGGGCATCACGCGGTGAGTTGGCGTGAACGGTGGTCATGGAGCCATCATGGCCGGTGTTCATTGCCTGTAACATGTCCAGTGCTTCGCCGCCGCGGCATTCTCCGACAACAATGCGGTCCGGGCGCATACGCAGCGCGTTGCGCACCAGGTCGCGGATCGTGACCGCGCCCCTGCCGTTCAGATCGGGAGGGCGTGACTCCAGGCGCACTACATGTTCCTGCTGCAATTGCAGTTCCGCCGCGTCTTCAATCGTCACGATGCGCTCGTTCTCTGGGATGAAACTGGAAAGAACATTGAGTAGGGTTGTTTTGCCGGAGCCGGTTCCTCCGGAGATGATGATGTTCAGGCGGGCGGCCACACAGGCGCGCAGAAATTCTGCCATCCCCTCGCTCAGAGAGCCGAACTGGATCAGTTGTTCGATGCGGAGTTTGTCTTTGCGGAATTTGCGGATGGTAAGGCTTGGGCCATCAATGGCTACGGGTGGAATGACGGCGTTGACGCGTGAACCATCGGGAAGGCGCGCGTCCACCATGGGATATTCCGCATCAATGCGCCGTCCCAGGGGCAGCACAATGCGCTCGATGATCCTTATGACGTGTTCGTCGTCGTCGAAGGCGATATTCGTGCGCTGCAACATGCCGTTTCTCTCAATGTACACCTTTTTTGGCCCGTTCACCATAATTTCGCTGATCGTGTCATCTTCCAGCAAGGGCTGAATGGGGCCATAGCCGACAATGTCGTTCAGGGCGGCTTCAACCAGGTCCCTGCGCACTTCTGCTGGCAATGGGAAGCGCGACTGTTCGATCAGCGCGTTGAGTCGCTCTCGCACGACGTTCTTTTTCTCGGCTGCAGGGATTTCATTTCCCTCCAGAGAGCGGGAGACGACATCAATCAGGTATTTCTTGAAACGAATAATATCGTTGGGGGTGAGACGAGGAGACAGGGTGTTATTCATGGTGCTCTGGTTCTTCCTCCAGGGGAATGACCCACAGGATTTGTTCACGACGCACGGCGATGAAAGGCGCCTCGTACAGCACCTTTCCTTCTACGCTTAAGACCTGTGCCTGGGTCATGGCCAGAAACAGCTCATTCCGATCCAGCTCCTCTTTGACGCGTTCGCCGGGGCGCACGTGAATATATCCGCGGATAGCGTGTATCGTGGTCTGTACCAGGGCCGGCAGGGGCTGTTTACGCACCACTTCCGTAAACACCTTTCCTTTCTCGTATTCAAACATATATGCCTCCTGTAAGCATTTCCTCACGCAGTTTCTGCATCTTTTTCAGCACATCACGAATAATATCCTGGAGCGAAATGGCGATCATGTCTTTGGAGAATTTTTCGATCAAAGGCTGATGGAGCTGGTTGGCGACCGTCACATTGCCGCCGAGATAGGGGATTGTATAAATACTGGCCAGGCCGATCTCCTCATCCACGCGTGCTTTTGGGAGACCTTCCAGGCCGACCGGACGGTTAATGATCGGGAGGATGCGTTTGGTAGGAATGCCTTTTTTAATCAGAAACTCCAGCACGATGCGTGTAAGCAGGGTGGTGCTGGAGTCGGGCGTGACGACGAGGAGGATGACATCTGCCTGTTCCAGGATCGGCAGGCTGATGCGCGAAAGGGAACGCCCCAGGTCTACGAACACGTAGTCAAACGTCTCCCGCAGCGCCTCGATGAGCGGGCCGATGCGTTCGGCGCGTATCTGGTTGGCAGCTTCTGGATCGGGAGGGGCAGCTAGCACGTGAAATCCCCAGGGGAGGATTTGGGGCAATTTTTGCTTCAACGCCTGGGGTTCAAGGGTCTGGGTGTCTGCCGTGGTCAGGGTGTAGAGGTTAACTGCACCGTTGTATCCGACAATGGACGCGATGGAGCCTAATGGCAAGACCAGATCTGCCGTGACGATGGAAGCGCCTTTTTCCAGGCGCGCCAGCGTGGCTGCCAGATTGGCACAAAGCGAAGATATGCCGGTTCCCCCTTTAGCGCTTAAGAAGACGATCATTTTGCCATGGGGAATTTTCTTCTTTTTCTCCTCTTCCCGAATCGGGGATTCTATCGGCAAAAATTGTTCCAGCGCGCTGAAAATTTTTGAAATATTTTGCGCAGATTTGATGAAATACTCGTTGAATCCAGCCGAAAGACAGGAAGCGATGCGTTTTGGATCAGGATCGCTGCTGAAGGCCAGGCAGGGGGTGGAAGCCGTGCGGGGGTCCTTGCGTAGCTTCTGCACCACTTCTTCGCCGCTCAGGTCTGGAAGGCGGGGATCGATCACGATCGCCTCCGGGCGCTCGCGCCAGGCGAGGATCAGGCCTTCTTTTCCAGAAGTCGCCTGTAAAACTTGATAGCCGCGCTGCGTGAGCGCTCGTCCCAGGTAAATACGGCTGGGGGCATCTGCATCTATAATCAGCACTCTTTTCTCTTCCAAAGTTCCTCCTCCCGATCAGACAGGCATCCAGTATCCTTCCCCAGGGCGGGTGAGGATGTAACGGGGATGGCGAGGGTCGTCTTCCAGCTTCTGGCGCAGGCGGGCAATGGTCACCCAGAGCAACTCACGCTCTTGATCCTCATAGTCTGTGCCCCACACATTTTGCAAGAGCCATGTGCCAGAAAGTACCTTGCCACGATGCAGGACGAATTGTAACAGCAGACGATATTCGGTCGCCGAAAGCGAGATCGGCACGCCACGCTTGGAGACCTCTGCGCGCCCCAGGTCTATTTTCAGATCATTATATTCGATGACCGAGGGCATAGAGGGTTGTCTTGATCCGGTGCGCCGAAGCACAGCACGGATGCGCGCCAGCAATTCGATGATCGAAAAGGGCTTCACCACGTAGTCATCCGCACCCGCATTCAATCCTCTCACACGATCCTCTTCGCGATTTTGCGTCGTCAGGATGATCAGCCCCGCGTCTGAAAAAGAGCGTATGCGCCGACACAGCGTAAACCCGTCCTCATCGGGCAAAAGAATATCCAGCAGCACCAGGTGCACAGGATGCTCATGGAGTATCTTCAGGGCCTCTTCGCCGCTCTGGGCAGTGAAGACTTCATAACCTTCTGCCCGCAAGTTCGCTTCCAGCAAGTCAAGATAGGGAAGTTCGCTATCTACAACGAGGATCGAGTAGCTCATGGAGTTTTTCCTTGCCGGGCAACAGGAAGAAGGATATGAATGGTGGTGCCGCGACCGGGCGTAGATTCCGCCCATATTTTACCTCCGTGTGCTTCCACGATGCGGCGACAGAGATACAGCCCGAGACCGCTTCCCGATGTGGGGGTGGGTCGAGAGAAACGTTGAAACAAGCGCCCCAGGATTTCGGCGGACATGCCAGGGCCTGCATCGGAAAAGAACAGATGGACGAAATTCTCTTCGGTTTTCAGGCGGATCACCACCGGGGCTTCTGCCGCGTGCCGGGCCACATTGCTGAAGAGATTTTCCAGCACCTGATTCAGCTGCACCGCGTCCCCCCAGATGGGAGGTGTCTGAACAGCGCTCAGGTAAATCTCCATCTTTGGATAGCGAAAACGAGCGCGCAGGGCTGCATCGCGGAGAAGACTTTCAATCTGGAGCAATTGAAAGTTTAAGGCGATGCTTTTGGTTTCCCAGGCGGAGGAAGCAAGAAGGCTTTCTACCAGTTGAGTGAGGCGATCCGCTTCTTGCGCAATCCCTTGAAGGAATCTGTGCCGGGTGGAGGCATCCCATGAAACGTTCGGCCGCAACAGGGAATCCACGTACCCTTTGATCACTCCCAGGGGAGAGCGAAACTGGTGGGAAATGGTGCTAAGAAAATCCTCTTGCATCCCAAGCTGATGTCGCAGTGCCTCCGCTTCGTTTTCTTTTTCGGCTAACATGCGTTGCATCAGGACGAGTCGCATCAGCGCCGCGGTTTCATCGGCCTGGGCCAGCGCAGAGTCGTCGAAGGCAGGGCCACCGAAACGGGCAAATACCACCACCCAACGCGATTGGGAAACCGCAAGGGGAAGTCCCAGGAGATGAGCCTGCTGCAAGCGATCCATCGTTGAAGAAGCGGATGGGGGCGCAACCAGCAAACGCTCCTGACGTTGAAGCACCTCGGCGGCCAGCGTCTCTCCCCAGGCAGCATCTGCTTCGGCGCTGCGCCCACGACCAAAGGCGCGCGCATATTCCACTTCCAGGTCATCCCCTTGCTGGCGATACAGGGCTACGTTGTCGAAGATGAATTGGGGGCGACGCTGCAGCAAAAGTTCATCCATAGCCCTTCGCCAGGGGAGCGACTCAAGCTGATGGAACAGGTGGAGCAGTTCGGCCATCATCTACCTTTTGACCAGGCGTGAGCGATACAGCCAGAGAGTGAAAGAAAATGCCAGAAGGAAAGCTAACAGGGTCAACGGCCAGAGCCACGCTTTCCAGCTCAAGGCGTGCTGGAAGAAGAAGATCGAGGCCGCAAAGGTCATGCCGGTCACCAGAGCGACTTCCAGAGCCATGTAAAACGACAGGCTATCTGTTTTCCAGGGAGGAGGGAGCGTCTCATCTTGCCAGCGAAAAGCCGCTTCCAGTTGTGGTAAGTGGTGGATGTAGAAACGTTTGATCTGGTTCATCGCCCGCGCCGCCTCATGCCAGGCGAGTCGCAAGCGTGCAAGCTGGAGTGCTGTCAGAATGCCGAAAACGCTCAGGAGCAGGAAGAGGGCGCTCAAAATGAAAAGCAGGCTCTGGGAAAAACGCGCCGTTCCACCGCCGATTTGTGCACCGAAGATCGTGGCTGCCAGGGAGCCAACGGAAACGACGAAGAACGAGGTCGCTTTGCTGCGATCCTCATTCGCCTGGAAGGCGGAGGTCGCAATGTATTCAAATTCAGCCATCAGAATTTCATCTGGGGATAGCTCAGGCATCCTGGCCTCCAGTTCAGAGAAGCTCAATGCGCTCAGAGAGGATCCAACCCTCTGACCAGTTTTGCTCTATCCAGTGTATCACTTTTTGCAGGGAACTGTGGATAAAGGTGGGGTCGCTATTAACCAGGGCGCAGGCCACGAGCGCTTCCTGCCAGCGATCCTGATAATCCATTTCAGCCACCGACAGATTGAAGTTCCGTTGCAGATGAACCAGCAGCGGCTTGAGCCGATGACGCTTTTCTTTCAACGACGTGCAGGCAGGCAGGTGCAGATGAAGGATGAGCACTCCGATCATGGTCTTCTCACGGGGCGCCGGCGAGGATCTGGCTGAAACCTTCCGCGTATTCGCTGGCGATCACGATGTCGAAGCCGCGCTGTAGCCTTCCCTGATACGGTTTGGGACCATTTTGCGCCACCCAGCCCTCGAGGTTGAAGCCCAGCGGCCCATCCGCCAGGATCCATTCCCCGTTATATTTGCGCGCGATGTGCACATGGGTTCCTGTTGCGCGCCCGCTTTCACAGGAAGGGTAGCCGATCTTTTCGCCCGCATGTACCGTTTGTCCGACCGCAGCGCGGCCCTCTGTAGCCAGGTGCAGGTAGAAGATCGTCCATCCGGTGCGTTCGTCGCCATCGCCATCCAGGTCCAGTATCAATCCGTTCGCGCCCGATCGCACGATGACGCCATCCGCCATGGCTACCACGAAATCCTGTGCTGCAGGTGTCATACATCCGCGTTGGGTGGCCGGGGGAGCGAAATCCAGCGCGGCCCAGGGGAAGCCTGTGCCCCAGCCGGTATGGGGGCCGCCGGTATATGCCCAGCGTCTGCCCGCAGGGAAGGGCAATCGTAAAGGGGGTTGGGTCAGGTTGCCGGGGATGAGTACTGCCTTTTCTGCCCAGGGATCGCCAAACAATCGGCGATATGTCGCCAAAAGCCCGTTGGGGCCTATGGCCTGCTCAAACGCTTCGCCTGCAAACAGACGGGAGAAGTAATACTGCACGGCGACCGAGGCCGCGTTCTGCCAGGGATCCGGGCGATACAGGCGACCATCGGGCAGTTCAAATTCGGTCAGTTTCCCTGAGCGCCAGCCGTAGTAACCATGATTCAGGGTGTTCGCAGCCCATACCAGTTGCAGATAGACGCCGCGATGGTATGGATCGCGATATCCCAGCGTGTATCCTCCCGTTTGCGGCAATTCCGGGTTGCTCAGGGCCTGGCTCTGATATTCCAGGATCGCCAGCAGCAGGCGGGGACTGATGCTGAAATCCGTGGCCACCTGTTCGACCATGCCAGCACCATCTTTCCAGGAACTGGCTACATAATCTCGGAAGTCTTTCAGCCAGCCGCGCTGCGCTGTCACAAAGGCGGAGGTATTGAAGCCGCGGTCTCCCGGACCGTAAACGAAGGCGATGTCCGGCAGGGAGTGGAAGGTCGTTCCCCATAGAGGCAGATAGTAGATGGGGATTTTCATCGGCATTCCGGGGGGCAGGGTCGTGGCCTGTTCTGGAATGAAAGGGTTTGCCTGCAAAATTTCCCTGACGGTTGTGTTAAAGCGTGCTGCCAGCGCCGGCAGTGTGTCTCCATCCTGGGCAATGTAATCCACCAGTTCCCCTGGCGCATAGACGGGGCGAGTCGGAGAGGGGGAAAGGGGCGGGCCTGGCGTAGCGGGTGGGAGCAACGGGAGCGTATCCCCCGATCCAGACGCCTGGCAGGCCGTGAGCAGAATCAGGAGGAGAAGAAAAAAGGAGCGCATCAGGAGAATGGGCGAGAGACGGACGCCTCGTTTTTCTACCATAGCAGAGAGGTCAGGGATGGTGTGCGCGGCCTAATAAGGCAGCATCAGTTGATTGCCCGCAGGGCCGAGTAAGCGCAAAAACACAGGCCAGAAAGTCACGACCCGTTCCACCCAGTAAATCACCAGGAAGAGAGTGACAATGGCGGCCAGATACAGGGCGCCGCGCTTCGCTTCGGTCGCCGCACGCCGGCCCCGCGTCCAAAAGTGGACTGCGAGCAGGCTGAAGAGGGGCACCAGTGTCAGATGGAAACGTTCTTCAGACAGGATCAGGAGATGGGGTAGCAAATATCCGATGAAGAGATATGCCAGAAGGCGCTGCGTGCTTTTCTCTGCCAGGAAGGCCCAACCCCAAATCCCCCCAATGGCTATGCTCCACCATGGAAGGGTGAGCATGAGATAAATGGCGATCAGCAGAACGGGAGGGAGAGGGCCAAGTAAGTTACTGGCGTAAAAGAAGGTAAAGGCGCGCCATTCCGGGGCGAAAAAGTGCCCGAAGCGCCGCAATACCAGGAAAAGCGCACGGCCGGGCGATTGGCGGATGAATTCGAGCGCTTTTTGCGTTCCAATGCGATCTCGTTCCGCATCGTCCACAATTGTGAGCAGGTCAAGGGAGGGGCCAAATGTAAATGTGCCATCCGATTGGGGGTGATAGCCCACGTACAAATTATAGCCCATGGAGGTTTCCAGCCCGGTCAGGCGATGGTGTAAAAGGGAGTTACGCAACATCCAGGGGAGAATGGTGAGGAAAAGGGTCATTCCAGCGACCAGTGCGTAACGGTACAGGCGACGATCCAGGATCAGCCAGAGAAGCGCCGCCGCGGCCATGAGCAGCACCACCGAACGGGTGAGCGCAGCCAGCCCAAACGAGAAGCCCAGCGCCATCGCACCGCCCCAGGAAGGGGATTCTCCGAGACGTACGAGCAGCAGGATGGAAAGTAAGACCAGGAGGAAGAACAGGTTTTCGGTGGCTAACGCCAGAGGGAAAGCGATCAGCATCGGGTAAAAGGTCACGATCCAGGCTGCAGCGCGGGCCACGCCTTCGTTGAACAGTCTGCGTCCCAGCAACCAGGTAAGCAGCGGAAGGAGGGCGGCCAGGAAGGACTGTACGAGGCGGGCAGCGAAAAATCGCCTTTCCAGTCCGTTCAGGGAGTAGATCAAGGCCAGGAAGAGGGGATAGAACGGCGCCCGGAAAGAAGTCAAAACGCCGTGGGGATCGTAGGAGACGCGGCTCAAGTCGAGGGGCACAAATTTGAGGATGAGATGAAGGTCCGGGGAGGCATACCAGCGGAAGCCGTTACCGCTCGCCAGACTGCGCCCCAGCATATCGTACTGGAACATATCATCCAGGCCGATCCCCAGGGAGCGCGTCAGGAGCACCGGGATCAGACGCACTCCCCAGGCGATGGCAAACAACAGCAGGGGAAAGCTATGCCGTTTCAACCAGCGCATAGGCCTGTGCTTTCAGGGCTTGGATTTTGCGAGCGAGGTAGGGGGAAAAGTATCCTTCGTAGCGTTCCCATAGTTCCGGGCGCTTCCAGTCGTTTGCGCTTACGTGACCCCGGCAGTTCGGAGCGCCGCAATGGCATTCAAATTCATCATAGGGCGAACTATCACACATGGCGTAATCGAAGCACACTTCCTCCCCTGGCGCAATGTCACGCATGGCTACCAGCCCAATCTGACCAAAGAAGCCGGCGTTGGGATTGCAGGAGTGGTTGAAATGGTCTGCAGGTTCTCTCTCCGGGGAGAAGAGATAAAATTCTTCGTCAATTTGCAAAATGGCCTGGGTAAAATCCGGCATGTTCGGGTCCAGTTCGCTGACATGCACAATTTTTCCGCCCCACAGGGCGAGCAACTCGTCTTTCTGGATGGGAGCGATGGCAAAAATGCCCCAGCCTCCCTTCTTAGGGTGCGGCCGGCTTTCGAGCTTGGGGGAGAGGTAAGAGAGGGACATTTTCACTCCTTATGCGAAAAGATAAAAAATTAACCGCCATCAGCCGTGGCCAATGGAGGTTAACTTTCCAGGGGGCTGAACAAGGCGATTACGCCAGGGAGGGGCTTTTTCTCGATGGAGAGAGGGGTTCATTGCGACCTGATCTTTACCACAAATTCCCTGGAAATGGAAGATTTACGAGGGCCAGATGTGGCCGGCGCGCACGACGCCGCCCTCTGGCACATCAGCTTTGACGGTGGCGCCATTGCCGATGCGCGCTCGAGCACCGATGCGAATGCCCAGGTTGATTGTTACCCCCATCCCGATCTGCGCGGCCTCTCCCACTTCCACGTTGCCAGCCAGCATCGCTCCCGGCGAGATGTTTACATAATTTCCGATGCGACATTCGTGCGAGACGATGGCGCCCACGTTGATCAACGCGCCATAGCCAATCTGCACTTCGCTGCCGATGTAAGCCCTGGCCAGGATGTGCGACCCCTCGGCGATGTGCGCGCTGGGCTCTATCAGCGCCCAGGGGTGGATCAGCGCTGGACATTCAAAGCCGGCCTCTCGCAGGCGCTCAAAGATCGCAATGCGGAGATCGGGTTTCCCAATCCCACCGACAGCGTTGATTGCCAGCTTCACGCCGGAGGCGCGAATTTCTGGCAGTTTTTCGCCATTGCCCAGGATGGGAATGCCCATCACCTGCTCACCCATGGCGCGCCCATCATCTACGATGCCGATCAACTGATAGCGCCCCAGGGCGCGCAGCAGGTCAATCAAAATTTTGCCGTGTCCGCCGCCACCGTACATGACGATGGGGGGCAAAGGGGAGGTCGTCCTCATGAATGCTCCTTCTCCGTGCGGATATTGCCCATGAATTCTTCTGCTGTGGCATGACCTGGCTGTGAAATTCCCTCCCGTTTCAGCACTTTCCACAGGGTGAGTAGCAGGATTTTCAAGTCCAGCCAGAGGGAGCGGTGATCCACATACCACACGTCCAGTTTGAACTTCTCTTCCCAGGTGAGCGCGTTCCGCCCGTGGACCTGTGCCCAGCCGGTGATGCCGGGGAGCACTTCGTGGCGGCGCGCCTGCTCGGGGCTATAGCGTTCTAGATAGTGCAGGTAGAGCGGCCGCGGCCCGACCAGGCTCATCTTGCCGCTCAGGACCAGGAACAGTTCGGGCAGTTCGTCTAAGCTGGTCGCGCGCAGAAAACGGCCAAGGGGTGTCAGACGTTCGGCATCCGGTAGCAGATGCCCTTGCGCATCACGCGCATCGGTCATGGTGCGGAATTTGTAAATCCAGAAGGGTTGCCCCCGATAACCGGCGCGCTGCTGGCGGAAGAGAATCGGGCGACCATGGAAGAAGAACACCAGCAGGGCGATCAGACCCATCAGCGGGGAAAGCAGGATCACCGCCGGCACGGCCAGCACGAGGTCGAACAAACGCTTGGAAAGTGGAACTCCGGGAGGAAACACGCCTGGATTATACAACAGGTGTGAGCCTGGAATCTCGATCCAATCGAGAGCGTCACGGTTTTGGGGCATTCCATCTGAGAATGCATCTGCTGGCAGAAGGGAAAGGCCTTTTCAGGACTCTATTGTCAGGGAATTTTCAGGCCATACCGTCAACGAATTTTTCAACGAATAAACGAAGGGGCATTCTTCCCCGTTGACAGCATCCCCTCCACAGGCCGGAAAGTCCATCTGCCGCAGTCCGTATTCGTTGATTCGTTGTAACTGTTCAGTCTTGCATCAAAACGGTTGTGTTTGTCATTGCGAGGAGCGTTCTTTGCGACGAAGCAATCCCCAAGCGGTCAAGCTGGCCTGATAAACGGGAGATTGCTTCGCCAGAAAACGGCTCGCAATGACATGGCTGAGTAGTTACGCTCACGGTGTTGGCGAAGGGGTTGGCGTCTCCGAAGGCGTTGGCGTGATGGTGGGGGTCGGCGTCAATGTTGGCGTGCTGGTGGGGGTTGGCGTGGGCGTCGAGGTGGGCGGCGCTGACGTGGGGGTATAGGTCGGCGTGACCGTGATGGATGGCGTAAGGGTCGGGGTGGAAGTGATTGTCGCAGCGCCACTGCGACGGATGCGCGGCGCCACCCACAGGGCGCGATCGCCGCTGGCTGCGCCGTTCGCCAGCACGGTGAGCACAAAGCGCACATCCTGCCCGGCCAGCGCTGAGAGATCAATGCTGGCCGCATAATACATCCCTTCATACCGTTCTGCAAAAGCCCAGAGGGTCTGGATCGGGCCGCTACCGATGCGATAGTCCAGGCGGAAGATCACGAAGCAGGAGGTGGCGTTATATTCACAGTTCACGATGGCCTCAAAGCGATCCCCTGACTGCACGCGGAAGGGCGGATAGATGCCCTGGATGTAGCCGTTATAGATATTTTGGGGCACGGTAAGCAGCCCCGAACGCGAATCGCTCACCCCGTTTTCCAGTTGCGACGGGGTCACCACGCGCATGAACCCGCGGCTATCCCCTTCGCTGCCCGGACAGGGCAGGATGCCAGCGCCGCTGACCCATTGTGCGTCACAAGCCTGGGCCACGAAGTCATAGGCGGTGTCGCCGGTCGGCGGCGTTCCGCTGACTCGAATTTCCACCCACCATGGGAGGATGGCCGGGCTGCCGATGCCGAAGAGTGCCCCGGCAGCGTTCTTGAATTGCCAGTAGCCGCGATACAGGCCGGGGGTCGAAGGCGCAGTGAGCCGCACGGTCAGGTCTACTGTACTGCCAGGGGGCACCTCGCGCGGCAGGTTGGCTTCTGCCGGGCCTTCCATCCGTTCACCGTTGACGAACACCAGTTTGTAGGCGGTGGTCCAGGTGCATGTGCCGATGTTCTTCAGGCGCCAGGTTTTATCGAAGACCTGACCAGGGGCCATCAGCGTCCCATCCGGCACGGTGACATCGGCGATGAACTGGGCTTTGTCGCAGGAGGATGCAGGGGGTGGGGTGACGGTCGGGGTGGGCGTTGCGCCGGGGGGAGGTGGGGTGCCGCCACGCACGATAACCGGGTTGACCCACACGGCGCGGTCGCCGGTTGCAGGGCCAGCGGCGCGTACTTTCAGCACAAAGCGTACCGTCTGGCCTGCGATGGCGTTCAACGGCACGCGAGCGCTGAAAATTTGCCCATCGTAGCGCTCATCGAAGCTCCAAAGGGTGTACAGGCCATTGCGGCTATCCAGATACTGGAGGGTGAAGCGGGCGTAACAACCCGTGGCGCCCTGTTCGCAGCCAATGGTGGCGCGGAATTCATCCCCGGTCTGGACAGTAACGGCCGGGAAGACGCCATAGATGACCCCGTTAAAGACCTGTTGCGGCACCATCCATAATCCCTTACCGCTGAGGGGAGTGCCGCTTTCCAGGGTGGGGTTATCACGTACCAGCGCAAATCCGCGCACATCCCCATCTGTGCCAGGGAAGGGGAGGCTTTTGGAAGCATTGCCCCAGGATGCGTTCGGCGCCTGGGCGATAAAATCCAGCACCACGCTCTCGCTGCCTGGTACGACGATCTCGACCCAGAAGGGCAGGCTGGCTGTGCTTCCCAGGCCAAAGAGCACCCCGGAAGCGTTTTTCAGCATCCAGTAGCCGCGGTAGGAGCCGGCTGCGGCTGGCGCTGTCAGGGTTACAGAGACATCTACCGTCTGCCCCGGCGCAACGCTGTAAGGCAGGTTCACTTCTGCCGGTCCGCCCATCGCGTGGCCGCTGGAAAAGGCCAGGCGATAGCCGCTTCCCCAGGTGCAGCTACCGATATTCTTCAGCCGCCAGGTTTTGGTGAAGACGGTGCCGGCTGCGAGAACCGTACCGTCAGGGATGGTGACGTCCGCAATGAATTGAGCCTGGTCGCAGAGAGTGGCGGCCTGCGCTGCCGTTACTTCCCAGGCGGGGAATAGCATGAGCAGGATCAGGCTCAGGGAAAGAAGGCGAAAGAATTTCATGAGGTGCTCCTTTCTTTCAAGCAAAGGTGAGGCGACTGCCTCGTGAAAGCTGGCGCTCTATCTCGCTGTCCGCAGTCCACCATCTACATCCGTAACTATTCAGCCATGTCATTGCGAGCCGTTTTCTGGCGAAGCAATCTCCCGTTTATCAGGCCAGCTTGACCGCTTGGGGATTGCTTCGTCGCAAAGAACGCTCCTCGCAATGACAAACACAACAGTTTTGATGCAAGACTGAACAGTTACCTACATCCTCCATTAAACGTCAATGCGAATCGAAAGGTTCATGAGCAGGTGGCCTCCCGTCTGTGACGGCGCGCGCCAGTTGTTCCGCCAGGCCGGTAAACGTCTTCGGCGAAAGGGAGAGAAGCCGCTCTTTCACTTCCGCGGCCACCGGCAAAGATTCGACCCATTGCTGATAGGCGGCGGGGGTGAGAACCTGCCCACGGGTGAGCGTTTTCAGCCAGTCATAGGCTTCTGCGTAACCGGCGGCGCGCAGGATCGTCTGGGCGCCTTCGGCGACCATCTCCCAATGCGCCTCCAGCGCCTGTTCCATGACCGTCGGCTGCACTTGCAGGCGTTCCAGCCCGCGCAGGATGGCCTGCCAGGCGACAAGGGTGTGACCAAACATCACGCCGAACGTGCGCCGCACGGTCGAGTCCGAAAGATCGCGTTGTAACCGTGAGATGGGTAGCTTGCGTTGATAGTGTTCGATCAGGGCGTTGGCCAGCCCCAGGTTGCCTTCGGCGTTCTCAAAATCTATCGGATTGACTTTTTGGGGCATGGTGGAGGATCCCACTTCCTGTTGTACCACGCGCAGGTGCAGATAGCCATCGCTGATATATCGCCAGAGGTCCTGCACCAGGTCGAGAAGCACAGTGTTCACGCGATAAAGGTGGGAGAAATATTCGAGCCAGTTCTCGTAAGGCAGGATTTGCGTGGCGCAGGGGTGCCATTCCAGCCCCAAAGAGGTCAGAAAGTCGCGGGCGAAGGCGGGCCAGTCTGTTTCGGGAAAGGCGGCAACGGCGGCGTTGAAGTTCCCGACTGCGCCGCTCCAGTGCGCCTGGAAGCGATGATCCGCCAGCGCCCGGCGCAGCGGCTGCAGACGGGCCAGGAAGACCGCGATCTCTTTGCCGAAAGTGGTAGGGACGGCAATTTGCCCGTGTGTGCGCGCCGGCATGGGGAGCGCGGCGTGTTCGCGGGCCAGCGCAGTCAGGCGCGAGAGGAGCAGGTCCAGGGCAGGCAGGATCACCCGCTGGCGACTTTCGAGCAGGGCCCAGGCCTGGGCTGTGCTGTTGACATCTTCGGAAGTCAGGCTGAAGTGTATCCAGGGGATCAGGTCGTGCAGGCCGGCTGCCTGGAATTGCTCGCGCAGGAAGAGTTCCAGGGCTTTGACATCATGCCGCGTGAGCGATTCCAGCTCGTGGACGCGCAGCGCCTCAGGGAGGGAGAAGGAATCTGCAACTCTTTGCAGGCGTTCCTGTTCCGCGTCCGTTAAGGGGCGCGGTTTGCCCAGACGGCGGCTGAGGAAAAGAAGATAGGCGATTTCCACCCTGACTCGAAAGTGGATATAGGCAAATTCCGAAAACCACTCGCGCAGAGGGGCAGTCTGTTCCTGATAGCGTCCATCAACCGGGGAGATGGAAAGAAGCGGATCGCTCATATTTGTATTATACTCGGTTAAGCATCTTGCAAATTCCTGTTGCAGGAGGTAGCCTATGAAGATTCTCCCCGATGTGGCCCTGACCTATGACGATGTCTTACTGGTGCCTCAGTTTTCAGACATCCCCTCGCGGCGCAAGCTCTCCACGCAAACCCGCCTGACTCCCGCGATCACGCTCCAGATACCGATCGTTTCCGCAAACATGGACACGGTGACCGAAGCCGAGATGGCGATTGCGATGGCGCGCCATGGGGGGATCGGGATCATCCACCGTTTTATGCCGATTGAAGAGCAGGTGGCTCAGGTGGAGCGCGTCAAACGAGCCGAATCCTTTGTCGTGGAAGAGCCGATTACGCTGACGACGCGTCACACGGTCGGCGATGCGCGGCGGATGATGGAGGAAACAGGCACAGGGGGGATTCTCATCCTGGATGAAAACGGGCGGCTGGTCGGCATCGTTACCAGCCGCGACATGCTTTTTGAGCAGGATGATCGGCGTCCCTTGACCGAGATCATGAGCCGCAACCTGATCACCGCTCCTCCTGGCACGACGCTTCAGGAAGCGGCGGCCATTCTGCATCGCCACCGCATTGAAAAGCTACCGCTGGTAGATGAGCAGGGTGCGCTGGTCGGCCTGATCACGCTGAAGGATATTCTGAAGATTACCGAGTTCCCCAAGGCGACCAAAGACGTCAAAGGACGGCTGGCGGTTGGGGCGGCGGTGGGCGTCAAGGAGCGGGAGTTGAAGCGCGTCGAAGCGTTGCTGGAGGCCGGCGCGGACTGTATTGTGGTGGATATTGCGCATGGGGATTCGCAGCTGGAGATAGAGATGATCCGTGCCATTCGCCGCCATTTTCCGCAGGCGCAGATCATCGGTGGCAATGTCGCCACCGCAGAAGCCACGCAGCGACTGATTGATGCCGGCGCCGACGCGGTCAAGGTGGGAGTAGGTCCCGGCTCGATCTGCATCACGCGCCTGGTGGCGGGGGCCGGTGTGCCACAGCTTTCGGCGGTCATGGAATGCGCCGCCGTTGCCCGTCCGCAGGGCATCCCGATCATCGCGGATGGCGGCATTCGCACCTCCGGGGATATTGTCAAAGCCCTGGCCGCGGGGGCCTCGACAGTCATGATCGGCAGCTTGCTGGCCGGGACCGATGAAAGTCCGGGGTTGATGATGACGCGTAAGGGACACCGCTACAAGGTCTCGCGCGGCATGGCCTCGCTGCAGGCGAATATTGCGCGCAAGATTCGCGAAGGGGAGGGGTGGATCACCCAGGAAGAAATTGAGGATTACGTTTCGGAGGGCGTCGAAGCCGCAGTGCCCTATCGCGGCCCGGTGCGCGAGGTGCTGACGCAACTGGTCGGTGGGTTACAATCGGGAATGAGCTACTGCGGCGCTCATAGCGTGGATGAACTTTATGAAAAAGCGGTCTTCGTGCGCATCACGCCCGCCGGGTGGAAAGAATCGCAGCCGCATGATGTCGAAGTGCTCTGAGTCGAACGATTAGCGCCACCGGTAAACGACCATGGGCATTTCCTCATAGGGCCAGGGGAGGCCGCGGTAAACCACCTTGCGCCCGGCCTCCAGCGTGGGGTAGATGCCCTGCAGCACGATCAGGTATTGCACGCCCTGCGCATCCAGGTAACTGGCCAGGGCGTGTTCGTCGTTCATGAAAGGGATCACCTGCGGCGAGATCAGACCGGCCAGATCCACCAGTGGGTGCGTATCGAAATACCCCAGCGCGCCAATATCATGGGCGGCAATCACCGCCTGCGGGGGGAGATTTACCTGCACCCAGCGCGCCGTATCCACCATTTGCGCCTCGATGAAGGCGACCTCCTGGGCATAAGCGTTGGCGCCGAAGAACAGGTAAAGCACCAGCAACAGGGCAAAGCTCATTCGCCAGGCCGGCAGGCCGATCCTGGCCCATTTTCGGCGGGCGACCCGGCCGGCCAGGAGCAATCCTGAGACGCCCCACAGCAGCGAAAGCGGCAGGAGCGGCAGGATATAGCGCCCATGTTGATAGGGTGGCAGGCGCAGAAGGTAGATCATGAAAAATGCGCCCCACCAGGCGAGCAATATCCATGAGGTGGGATGGAGCGGCGCCTCCCGTCGTCGCCACAGGTGGATGAAAAACCACACCATCCCCGGAAAAAGCAGCAGTAAGGCCCCATGCAGCCATTGCATCCCATATAAACCGAGGCGTTCCAAAAGGGATTTTTGCTGCCAGGAAAGGTACTCCGTCTGCTTGGCGTAAAATGTGTTCGGCCAGGGGTGTCCTTCCAGGATCAAGTTGAAGAGGAGATACAACCCGAAGAGCAGGCTGAAGCCGAGGGTCAGGTTCAGGAGGCGCCGCCAGCGTTCGCCGGAGGAGGGGGTGGGGCGCAGAAGCGCATCGAGGGCCAGGAAGGGGAAGAGGAGCACGCCATCCGGGCGCGTCCAGGTCGCCAGGGCGCAGAGGAGCCCCAGGGTCAGGTAGCGCGGCGCTGCGGTCAACAGGCGGATGGCGATCAGCGTCAGGATCAGTGCGTGGAGCAGGGTCTCCATTCCGGAGGCGGCCATCCACACCATGCGCCATTCCAGAACGGCGATGATCCCCACCCAGGGCAGGTGCGGCTGGTAGAAGCTCAGCCAGCGACGGGCGGCGCTTTCCAGCAGCAGGCCCATGCACCACAGGCCGAGGATCCCCAGCAACCAGGTCCAGAGATAGGGCGAGAGGCCGAGGCGAAAGCCGAAGGAGAGCAGGAGGGTCCAGAGGGGAGAGGTGGAGCCAGCCGAGGGATGGCCGGGTAAAAAGCTCCATTCGGCGCGCTGTGCCAGGTTGCGGGCGTAGGTCTGGTGAATCCAGGTGTCATCCAGCGGAAAGCCAGGCCGAAAATAGAGCGCGGCCGCGCCCAGGAAAAGGCTGACAGTGAGCAGGGAAAGGGCGAGCAGGATCAGAACGTGCGAACGGGGCATATTTACTGGCAGGAAAAGGAGATGGCCTTTGGCTGGGAAACACCGCCGGCGTTGAACGCCTCCACCCGATAGGTGAGCACCTCGCTCAGGGAGGCCACCAGGGCCACTTCTGCAAAGGATGGTTCGAGAACTTCGGCGATTTTCTGGTCATTGCGATAGACGCGGTAGCCTGTGGCATTTGCCGCCGCGTTCCAGGTCAGGGAAACGCTCACCTCGATACCCCCAGCGGCATAGGAGCAGGAATAGGTGTAACACAGGTTGGTCACTGGCTGGGGTGGAATGGCGGTCGGGCTGGGAGGCGGCGTGACGGAGGGGAGAAGTTCCAGGCTCCCTTGTGGCGTGGCGGCGCCGCCCCACACCCAGCAGATCGTATTGTTATCCAGGCGCACCAGCCAGTAGTTTTCGGCGTCCCATTGTCCCAGCAGGGGAAGTTGCGCTCCGGAGGGGATCACGGTCAGGATGGGGAAGGCGGTTCCTGGCCCCTGGCGACAGCGCGTGGCATCGGCGAGGAACAGGGAGGGCGTGGCGCGCGCCGGGGTGAAGGTCGGCGGGGCAGCGGAAGGGGAGGAAGCCAGGGCACCTGTGGCCGTTGGCGATTCCCTTGGGACGGTCGGCAGTTGCGGCGAAGGCGCCGGCCGGGTGACGTTTGTCGCAGGCGTTGCTGAAGGCGGGCGCGGCAGGTTGCAGGCCAGGACGAGGAGGAAGAGGAGCAAAAAGGCGATGCGACTGAGGGATTTCCGGGACATGTTCGTCTCCTACGGGACTTGCGGGGAAAAGGATAGGAGATGGGAGGCAGTTCCTCCGTCCTTTGGATTCGCCGGCAATCCGCGGCGCATTATCTGTCCTGTGCCGTTTGTCATTGCGAGGCGGCGATAGCCGCCGAAGCAATGACAGAGGACAGTGGTCTAAATGGTCGAGACAGTTACCGACGGGCTTGCAAACCTGTGCTGCGCCGGTCCGTGTTTACAGCGCATCGCCCAGCGACCGGGCTTGTTCCAGGAGTGCCTGTGGGGAGGGGAGGTGAATGTGGAGCACGCGCCGCCCCTGTGCCAGCAGGGCCTCCATGTCGCCTAAGGCCTGGGCGTATTGAAGGGTGCCGAAGGTCAACCCCTGGCCTGGGATGGGCAAATCCTGCTCGCGTGCGGCGGTGATCACGATGAACAGGCCGCGGTTGGGACCGCCTTTGTGATATTGCCCGGTCGAGTGCAGGAAACGCGGCCCGAAACCGAGGCTGACGGCGCAGCGAGTGCGGCGGCGCAGCGCACGTTGCAGCGATTCCAGCGCTTGCTCGAACTGGGGCAGACGCGGCAGGAAGGCGTTCAGAGCAATGAAGTCGCCGGGTTGGGCCTGGGCCAGGAATGTATCCAGAGCGCGCAGGTCGTGTTGCGCGGGGAGCGGCGAGCGCAGAGTTTCTCCCTGCTGATAGCGCGCGATCTGCTGCCGGGCGCGCACTTTGGCATCCTCCACGTTCGGCTGATCGAAGGCGTTGATTTTGAGCCTGGCACATGCAACGGCGGTAGCAAATTCCCAGCGATAAAACTCGGCGCCCAACGCGTAGGGAGAAGCAAGGTCAAAGATCACGATGGGATGGCCAGCCTGATGCAGGGCCTCCACCTGGGGCAGGATTTCCCCTGTTGAACGGAAATAGACGAACAGCCGATCCGGGGAGTATTCCTGTGGCAGGCCAACCTGTTCGCTGACGGGCAGGATGCCTTTGCCTTCCTTGCCGCTGGATTCGGCGATCAGTTGTTCGATCCAGGCGGTGAAGGGCGCGACGGGCGGATCGGCGAGCAGGGTGAGGTTCTCGTACCCCTGGAGCGCGGCCTCGGCCAGGAGCAGGCCGGTCATCAGGCCTGGATTGCGCGCCATCTCTACCGGAGGCAGGCACTGGCGACGCATGACGCGGGCCTCGCCAAGCAGACGATCTCCATCAACGCCCAGCAGGGTTGCCGGAACCAGCCCGAACGCAGAGAGCGCCGAGTAGCGCCCTCCGACGTTGGGATTGGCCAGGAAAAGGCGGCGGAAGCCGCGTTCCTGCGCCAGCGAGGCGAGCGAAGTGCCGGGATCGGTGATGGCGATCCATTGTTCCCCATTTCCCTTTACCTGCTCCCAGAAGTAGTTGAAGAGGGCCATCACCTCCGCCGTCCCGCCCGATTTGCTGGAGACGATGAAGAGCGTTTGATCGAGGGGAAGAGAGGCAGCTTTCGCCTGAATTTCCTGCGGGTCGGTGGTATCGAAGATGATCCCTTCCAGGCCATGCCGTTCAAAGGGGAAGCGTGCCAGCACCTCCGTGGCCAGGGAAGATCCGCCCATGCCCAGGAGCGCGAAGTGCGTGAAGCCGGCCTGGCGAATTTCTTCGGCAAAGGCGCGATATTCAGCAAGCTGCGATGGCATCTGGATCGGAAGGTCCAACCAGGCCAATCGCTGTCGTACCTCTGCCTGTCCCTGAGCGTCCTCTGTCCACAGCGTGGCATCTCCCTGCCACAGGCGCGGGACGAAATCCTGCGCCACGGAGGCGAGATGCTCCCTGACAGGGAACTGTAGTGGTCCCAGGTGAAGGCGCTGCGTCTGCAACCGCTGGCGCAAGGTGTTTAAAAGGGCCTCAAACGCCTCTGCGAAGGCGCGCACGCCTTCTTCTTCCAGTTCTTGCATCACTTGATCCAGGGAAATGCCAAGCGCCTCCAGCTCCTGAAAGACCTGCCGCGCCTGTTCCAGATGGTCGCGGATCGTCATTCCCAGCCGGCCATGGTCGCGGAAGGCCTCTAAGGTCTGAGGTGGCACGGTGTTGACGGTGTGCGGGCCGATCAGGTTGTCCACGTAGAGCGTATCCGGATAGGCCGGGTTCTTGGTGCTGGTGGATGCCCAGAGAGGTCGCTGGAGACGGGCGCCGGCTGCGGCCAGAGCCTGCCAGCGTGGCCCGGAGAAGTACTCCTCAAACAGGGCATATGCCAGACGGGCGTTGGCAATCGCTGCCTGCCCGCGCAGGGCCGCAATGCGCTCCGCCTGGGGCGGCTCCGAGCGGAGCAGGGCTTCCAGGCGCGCGTCTATTTTCGTATCCAGCCGGGAGACGAAAAAGGAGGCGACCGAGGCTATCGAGTGCAGCGGCAGGCCGGCCCTCAGGCGATCTTCCAGGCCCGCCAGATAGGCCTCGATCACCTGGCGATAGCGCTCCAGGGAAAAGATCAGGGTGACATTGACGTTGATGCCTTTCGCAATCGCCTGGCGAATGGCAGAGAGACCCTCTGAGGTGGCAGGAATCTTGATCATCAGGTTTGGGCGGTTCACCCGCTCCCAGAGCGCCTGGGCCTGTTCCACGGTGGGCTGAGGCTGATAGGCCAGCCGCGGGTCCACTTCCAGAGAAACGTAACCATCCTCCCCTTGTGTTTGTTCGTAGAGCGGCAGGAAGAGATCGCAGGCCTCTTGAATATCTTCAACGGCAAGCTGCCAGAAGACGCGTTCCTCCTCCCAGCCGGCCCAGGCCAGCGGTTGTAATGCATCGTCATAGTCGCTGGTTTTGGCAATGGCGTTATGGAAGATGGTGGGGTTGGAGGTCACGCCGCGAATCTCACCGTTGCGGATCAGGCGTTCCAGTTCTCCATTGCGCAACAGGCGGCGCTGGATGTTATCATACCAGAGCGATTGACCGTATTCGATCAGGCGAGTTGTCGGGAGCATGGGTGTATTTTACCATATGCTTGATACTATAGTTTGCCGGCTGCGAGATGAAGAGAACCCATAGTGATACATTCCCTCCAAAAACAGGACAAAATCCACTCACTCTTTGGACATTTTTTTCGTTACAATTGTAACTACCAAGTCTTGCCTACTTCAACCTTTTTTGGGAGGCACTATGAACTATAAGGTTTCTATTATTGGCGCCGGTATGACCGGTTCCACCACTGCGCACTGGCTGGCCGAGCGTGAGATCGCTGATATTGTCCTGGTGGATGTTGTGGAAGGAATGCCCCAGGGCAAAGGTCTCGATCTGTTAGAGGCGATGCCGATCATCGGGAAGGATGTTTACGTGGTCGGCTCGAATGGTTACGAGGAGACGAAGAACTCGGATGTGGTGGTGATCACGGCTGGCTTGCCGCGCAAGCCGGGCATGTCGCGTGAGGATTTGCTGACGGCAAACGCCGAGATCGTGCGCAAGGCGACCCTGGAATCGCTGAAGTATTCCCCGGATGCGATTTTCGTCGTGCTCACCAACCCCCTGGATACGATGGCCTATCTGACGATGAAGGTGGGCAAGTTACCGCCCCATCGGGTGGTCGGACAGGCTGGGGTGCTGGATTCGGCGCGCATGCGTGCCTTCGTCGCGATGGAGACCGGGGTGAGCGTGGAAAACATTCACTGTTACGTGCTGGGTGGGCATGGGGATGAGATGGTGCCCTTGACTCGCCATTCCAACATTGCCGGTATCCCCTTACGTGAATATTTGCCCGCGGATAAGCTGGAGGCGATTGTCAATCGCACGCGCAAGGGCGGTGGCGAGATTGTGAACCTGCTCAAGACCGGTTCTGCATACTACGCACCCTCCGCGGCTGTGGCTCAGATGGTGGAAGCCATTTTGAAGGATAAGCACCTGATCGTTCCCGCCTCTGCTTACATGCAGGGGGAGTATGGGCTGCGCGATATTTTCTTCGGCGTGCCGGTACAGTTGGGGCGCAAAGGGGTGGAGCGGATCATCGAGTATACGCTGAATGAAGAAGAGAAAGCAGCGCTGGAGAAGTCGGCTGCAGCGGTGCGCGAGAGCATTCGCACGCTCCATTCCCTGGTAGAGATTTAGTCTTATCTTCCGCATAAGGAGGTTCCCATGATCCTGTATGACAAGATTGCGGCCCAGTTGCCAGAATGGCGTGAGCGCGTGCGTCGCCTGACAAAAGAGCATGGGGAGGTAGTGGTAGATAAAGTGACGGTGGGACAGGTTTACGGCGGCATGCGCGATGTCAAAGTGCTGGTCACCGACATCTCCTATGTGGATCCGGCAGAAGGCATCCGCTTCCGCGGCTATTCCATTCCGGAAGTGCTCTCGCTCCTGCCCAAGCCGGATGGGGCGGATATGCCTTATGTAGGAGGCCTGTATTACCTGTTGCTCACCGGCGAGATCCCGAGCAAAGCGCAGGCTGAAGAGGTCGAGGCCGAATGGATGAAGCGGGCTTCTATCCCCTCTTATGTGTATGACGTCTTGCGCGCCATGCCTCCCGAAACGCACCCGATGACCCTCTTCTCGCAGGGGATTCTCGCGCTCCAGGTCGGCTCAAAATTTGCACAGAAGTATCATCAGGGGATGAAAAAGGATGAGTACTGGGTGCCGGCGCTGGAAGATAGCCTTGACCTGACGGCGAAACTTCCCATCCTCGGCGCTTTCATCTACCGCTTGAAGTATCGGGATGGGACAGAACCGCGCTGGGATGCCTCACTGGATTACGGGGCGAATTTCGCCCAGATGATCCAGGTGGAGAACCAGAAAGAATATGCGGAGCTGGCGCGGCTCTATTTCATCTTGCATTCGGATCACGAATCGGGGAATGTTTCGGCGCATACCATGCATCTGGTCGGATCGGCGCTTTCGGATCCCTACCTGTCTTTCTCGGCGGCGATGAATGGGCTGGCCGGGCCGCTGCATGGGCTGGCGAATCAGGAATGCCTGGGGTGGCTGCTGGATGTGATCCAGAAATTCGGCGGCGTGCCGACCCGTGAACAGCTTTATCAATTCGCCTGGGATACTTTGAACGCCGGCAAGGTCATCCCCGGCTACGGTCACGCTGTGCTGCGGGTGCCCGATCCGCGCTTTACTGCCCAGATGCAATTTGCCCAGCAGCGCTTCCCGGAGGACGATCTGGTGCGTCTGGCGCAACTGGTCTATGAGGTGGTGCCGCAGGTGCTCAGAGAACAGGGCAAGGCCAAGAATCCAGCCCCGAACGTGGATGCTATCAGCGGCACATTGCAATACCACTATGGCGTGCGCGAGTTTGATTTCTACACCGTGCTCTTCGGCATTGGTCGCGCCCTGGGCGTGACGGCGAACTACATCTGGGCACGGGCATTGGGTCAACCTATCGAGCGCCCGAAGTCGGTCACGACCCGGATGCTGGAGGAGATCGTCGAAAAGGCGTCGCAGGTCGCCTGAACGCTTTGGGAATGTTGAGCAGAAAGGCAACCATTCTTCACAGAATGGTTGCCTTTCATGTTATAATGAGAAAGATGAATACAAACGCTGCTTCTTCCAACAAATCGGCTCGCCTGCGATGGATACTGATAGGGGGAGGTATCCTGTTCCTGTTGTTATCTGGCCTGGCCATCTATGCTTTGCTTCAGCCTTCCACGCCCACGGAGCGCATTCGGGATATTTTCATCATTATCCTGGCGCTGGAGTCGCTGGTCATTGGCGCGGCCTTAATCGTGCTGCTGATCCAGATGGCGATCCTGATCAACCTGCTCCAAAACGAGGTGCGGCCAATCCTGCAGGCGACGCAAGATACCGTGAACAACCTGCGGGGAACGGCGCAGTTTCTGGGAGAAAATGTCGTGGAGCCGGTGCTCAGGCTGAACAGCTACCTGGCTGGGATTCAACGTGTGATACAGTTGCTTGGGATCAAGCAGAAATTCTAAGAAAGGAGTATTTTATGTCTGAACGTGATGAATTTGGCGCTTTTCTGGTAGGGTTTATTGTCGGTGGCCTGACGGGTGCCATCGTCGCCTTGCTCTTTGCACCGCAATCCGGAGAGGAGACGCGTGCACTGATCCGTGAGAAGGGGATTGAGCTACGCGATCGGGCAACAGAATCGGCAGAGGAGGCGCTGGCCCGCGCGGAAGCAGCAGCGGCAGAAGCCCGCGCCCGCGCCGAAGAGTTGACCCGTGAGGCCCGCGCTCGCGCGGAGGAGCTGGCCCGTGAGACGCGCGCCCGCGCCGAAGAACTCGCGGAGAAGGCGCGTGAAAAGGGCGAGAGGGTCATCGGCTCGGTGCGCCGCAAGAGCGGCGGCGAAGCTCCCTCTGAAACCTCCGCCGAAGCCTGAGTGTTCGCCTCCGTAACCTTTGCTTCAGAAACGGGTTTGCGCCTGCAAACCCGTTGTTGCTTTTATGCGTCTGCTCCTGCGCGGCTTCTTTTATCTGCTTTATCATCCCCTGGCCGGTCTCTACGATCTCGTGGCGGCCCTGGTTTCTGGCGGTCGCTGGAAGCAATGGATTGCGCTTGTTCTTCCTTATGTGGAGGGGACGCGGGTATTGGAACTCGGTCATGGGCCGGGACATTTGCAAAAAATGCTCAGTGAGCAGGGTTTTCAGCCCTTTGGGATGGATGCTTCGCGCTCGATGGGACGGCTGGCGCGGCGCAATGCAGGGAAAACTGCCAGGTTGGTTCAGGCCAGAGCGCAGGCCCTGCCGTTCCCCGAGGCGAGTTTCCCTTGCGTCGTCGCTACCTTTCCGACGGAATATATTCTTCACCCTGACACACTGAGCGAAGCGCGACGGGTGTTACAGACAGGGGGGAAGTTCATCGTCTTGCCGGGCGTGGCCTTTCGACCTGCTTCCTGGAGCTGGAAATGGCTGCGACGACTCTGGGAGGTGACGGGACAGACCGCACAGTTCCCTGTGCCTGCCGGGGCGCTGGATTGGGAAGTTCTGCGCCTGCCACAGGGACCTGTCGAGGTGATCCTGTGGATCGGGACGAAGAGAGAGTGATCCTGGAGGATCCCCTGATCCGATGAGGCAGCGCAGCCGCAGGCGCAGGGATCGGCTTCAGGCTGGTTGCGAAGGCGCAGGGGGAAGGCAGGAAGGCGCGGCAAGATCGGCCGGTCAGGGAACGGTGTAATTCAGGCGCGGTGTGCCTGTACGGTCGAATAACATCAACGTTTCACTGCTCTCCCAAATTGCCTGCGGCAATCCCCAGAAGAGGTCTATGGGGGTATCTGTGCCCTGGGTGGTGTGGAGTTGCACGGCGCCGCCCGATGCCAGGATGAAGTACGGAAACACGTACACGAACCCGTCTTCGTCCTTAATGCGCCAGCCGCTCAGGTCGAGGGAGAGCGGGCCATTGTATTGCAATACCACGCGTTCATTTTCCAGATCCCCGGCGCCTAAGACGACAACCTGGAGCATGTTCGAGGGGAGCGCAGCCGACGTGATGGGGGTGAGGGTGGTCGCGATGGACGGAGGGATGGCCGCGTTCCGATAGAGGCGATCGTAGACGTACAGGATGCTCACCGTGACCAGCGCCGAGACCAGCGCGTTGATCAGCAGATAGAGCAACCAGCGTTTGCGTGTCATCGTTACTCGTTGAACACCTCTCCCACACTGCGCCCTTCATGGGCACGCAGGATCACCTCGCCGAGCATCGGGGCCACGGACAGGATGGTGATCTTGTCCTTGAGGTAGCGCATTTTTTCGGGCGGGATGGGAATGGTATCGGTGGTGATAATACCCTGGATCGGGAGCGAGGCCAGCCGCTCGGCAGCGTTGCGTGAGAGCACTGGATGGACAAAGGCCAGGTAAACGTTGCGGGCGCCGTGTTCCCTGACCGCCATCGTCGCCTGGGAGATCGAGCCGCCGGTATCTACTTCGTCATCCACAATGATCACGTCGCGGCCCTCCACGTCGCCGATCAGCGTCAGTGCTTCGGCGCGCGCTTCATTGGCGATGCGTCGTTTCTCTACGAAGGCGATCGGCGTATCCAGGGCGGCGGCGTAGTTCCGCCCGCGTTTGGCGAAGCCGAGATCGGCGGCCACAACCACCGGCTTGATCATGTGCGGCAGCAGGTTTTCCCGAATGTGTTGAACAATGAGATGGGTGGCGGTGAGCACATCCCCAGGGATGGAGAAGAAGCCCTGAATTTGCCCGGCATGGGGATCGAGGGTAATATAGCGATCGGCGCCTGCCACTTCAATCATGTCGGCTACCAGGCGAGCGGTGATGGGGACGCGGGGCTGATCTTTCTTATCCGAGCGCCCATAGCACAGATAAGGGATAACGGCGGTGATACGCGCCGCGGAGTCCAAGCGCAGGGTCTGGATCAGGATGAGCAGTTCCATCAGGTTGCGATGTACCGGCGATGCGGTGTGTTGGATCACGTAGGTATCTTGCCCGCGCACGCTTTGCTTGAGCTTGACGAACAGGTTCTCGTTGGGGAATTCAATGATCTCACGCTCACACAGTTCGAGCTTCAGGTAGCTGGCGATTTTTTGAGCCAGTTCTGGCGACCCGGTGCCGCCGAAGAGCTTGATGCTTCCGTAAATTTTCATTTCATGATGCTGCAATGACATGGGTGCACCTCATTTTGTCCGTTGTTCCCATTCGGGACGCAGGATGGACAGGATCAGCACATCGTGGTATTTTCCTTCACTATAGCGCGCCTGGCGCAGGCGTCCCTCCAGGACGAAACCACACTTCTCGTAAGCCCGAATGGCACGCCGATTGAATTCGTAAACGTGCAGGTACATACGATGCAGGTTCGGGTCTCAAAGGCGTGGCGGCAGAGCAGGGATACCGCCTCGCTGCCATATCCCTGGTTCCAGTAGCTTTTATCGCCGATGAAAATACCCAATTCAGCGGAAGCGTTGATCCAGTCTATCTTGAACAGCCGGCAGTTCCCGATTAGCTTCCGGTCGCTCTCTTCACGTACCTCGATGGCCAGGGGACGTTCAGCAGGGTGGGTTTGCATGACTTCTGCAAACCATTTTTCTTCTTCCTCCAGGGAGAGCGGGAAACGGACATACAGCGTACGATATACTTCCGGATCGTTGAGCCATTGGACGAAGAAGGGTAAATCGCGACGCTCGATGGCGCGCAGGCGAATGCGCTCTCCGTAGATCATCCCTGCCTCCGATCCACCAATAGATGAACCGCCTCCCAGGGGGAAAGTTCGCGAGCCAGTACCTGTTGCAGTACCTGCTCATAGATTTGGGGAGCAATGCGGGAGCGAAACTGGTGGAGCAGGGTTTCGCGCAGCAGGTCTTCCAGCTCGGCTTGCAGGCGAGCGCGCTCACGCGCTTCCCAATCGCCGCTCTCGATCAGGTGCTGGCGATGGCGGGCAATGGATTCCACCAGATCGGCGATTCCTTTGCCCTCCGTGGCAACCGTACGATGGATGGGAGGAATCCAGGAGTTATATTGGGGGGCGGCAGCTGCGGCCTCGACCACTTCGATTTTCCCGTGGTGCCGAAAGACATGGCGCAGCGGATGGCTAAGCTCCAGCATGTTTCTCAGGGCCTTTTCCGTGCTTTCCACGCCGGGGCGGTCGGCTTTGTTGATAACCAGAATATCGGCAATTTCCAGGATGCCCGCTTTGATCGCCTGGATGTCGTCCCCCAGGCCTGGCGCTTCGACCACGAGGGTGGTATGAGCCAGGCGGGCGATGTCCACTTCGTTCTGCCCTGCGCCGACCGTTTCGATGAAGATGATCTCATACCCGGCCGCATCAAAGACCTGGGCCAGGGCTGCCGTGGTTTGTGCCAGCCCGCCCAGGGAGCCGCGTGAAGCCATGGAGCGGATGAAAATGCCGCTATCGCCGCTCAGATCGCGCATTCGCACCCGGTCGCCCAGGACTGCTCCGCCGCTGAAGGGGCTGGTGGGGTCCACGGCAATAATGGCTACCCGCGGCGCAGGCTGCACCTCGCGGCGGTAATGCAAGGCCAGACGATTGACCAGGGAGGATTTACCGGTGCCGGGCGCGCCGGTCACGCCGATCAGATGGGCGCGTCCTGTGTGTGGGAAGAGCTGGCTGAGCACCTCAATCCCCTCGGGGTGTTGGTTTTCGACGCGGGTGAGCAGGCGGGAAAGTGCCAGGCGATCCCCGGCCAGGACTGCATCAACAAGGTTCATGGGATTTTCTCAAGCCGGCGTGCCCAGGACGGCGGCACGAATATCGCGAATAATATCCTCGGTGAGCGTGCCAGGACCATAGACCGCAGTCACGCCCATTTCCAGCAGGCGAGGCACGTCTTCATCTGGAATGATTCCTCCCACAAACACCTTTACATGTTCCTGACCGTTTTGTCGCAGTAATTCTAACACGCGCGGCACAAGTTCCATGTGCGCTCCTGAAAGGATAGATAACCCAACCACATCTACATCCTCCTGGAGCGCGGCTTCCGCGATCATCTCTGGCGTCTGGCGCAACCCGGTATAGATCACCTCCATCCCGGCATCGCGCAATGCACGTGCGACCACCTTCGCCCCTCGGTCATGTCCATCCAACCCTGGTTTGGCTACTAGGACTCGAATTTTCCGTTCTTCCATGCGTCACCTCCGTGAGAACATGTGACCGCTTTGATTGTTAAGGGTTTCACTATGATTATAACCGAGAATCGGCGCGCCTTTGTGTGTTCCCCCTTCGTTGACAGTATCCCCTCGGTAAGCCGGAAAGCCTGGGCTGTGCTGCCGCCGTCCACGGTCTGTTGTCCACCGTCTGACGGGCTGGAAGCCCGCGCTGAAACTGCGGTCTGCATTCGTTTATTCGTTGCCCCATTCGTTGACGGTTTGCCCTCCCCCGGCAGGCTGGAAAGCCCGTGCTACGGCTCTCTGCCGTCTGCCATCCGCGGTCTATTTACCGTTCATCGTCCATCGCGCCGTTGCCGTCCGCCGTCCCCATTCGTTTATTCGTTCCCCTATTCGTTGATGGTCACCTCCACCGTCCATCGTCCAATCGCGCTCTGCCGTCCGCCGTCCGTTGTCTAATTCCGCGGTCTGCCGTCCGCGGTCTGCGGTCTTCTTTCGGATAGCCGTCTATCGTCCGCGATCTGCCGTCTTCATTCGGACATGGGTGTATAATCCCCTTATCCTCTCTCCATCCTCCAACTTGGCATCCGTCTGTTCTGTTTTGCAGTGAAGGCCTTCAGGGTATCCATATGTCACTGGAAGAATATCTCGATCCATTAACCTTCTTGCGTCGCATGGTGGGAAAAACAGCCTCCCAGGGGTATCTGGAAGACTACCAGACCTGGTGGGAAGGCGAGGGGAAGCTGATCTCAACGGCTGTAGATCGGGCGGGCACACCCTGGCTGCGCATGTTCGACCGCTTTGGCCAGCGTGTGGATGAAATTCTCTTTCCCCCCGAATACTGGAAAATGCTGCGAAAAGGTTACCAGGCAGGGGTGATCTGGCGCGTCTTTGAGGAAAATTCTCTGGTGCCCCATTATTTACTGGGCTATCTGACCGCTTTTTACGACGCCGGATTGTACTGTCCTTATACTGTTTCTCTTTCTACAGCCGTTCCGCTGGCGAAATATGGCACGGAGCCACTGAAGCGTCACTTCCTGCCCAGATTGCTGGCGAAAGATGAAACCGTGTGGCAGGGCGCGACCTGGATGACGGAGATCGGGGGCGGCTCCGATCTGGGAGCTGCTGTGGAAACGGTTGCGGTTCCTGGCGACGATCGCTGGTATTTGAGCGGCGATAAGTATTTTGCCAGCAATGCCGGGGCAGAGCTGGCGGTTGTAGCGGCGCGCTTTCAGGGTGGTGCGGCGAACATTCGCAGGTTGGGGCTTTTTCTCCTTCCACGCTATCGCTCAGATGGCACGTTGAATTACACCATTCGGCGCATAAAGGATAAAATCGGCACACGTTCGGTGCCCACCGGCGAAGTCGAGTTGCGCCAGAGTGAAGCCTATCTGCTGGGCGAAGCCGATTGGGGCATTTATCTGATCCTTGAAACCTTGAATCTTTCGCGGGTGGCCAACAGTATCGGAAGCGTTGCGCTGGCCCAGCGTGCACTGGCGGAGGCGATCACCTTTGCCCGCAGGCGCCAGGCTTTTGGCAAGGCAATTCTCGAACATCCGTTACTCCGTCATCAGGTCGAGCAACGCCTTGATGATCTGGAAGTGGCCTTTGCCCTGGCGTGGGAAGCAGTGCGCCTGCTGGAGCAGGTCTGGCAGGAAAATCCGCGCTACTCGTCTCGTTATCATCTCTTTCGATTGGTCGCTCATCTGGCCAAGTACTGGACCGCAGAACTGGCTGTGCAAATGGCAAAATGGTGTATGGAAGTGCATGGTGGACTGGGAACACTGGCTGAGTACGGCGCGGAGCGCTGGTTGCGCGAGGCGATGATCCTGCCCATCTGGGAGGGCACCCCTCACCGTCAGATTTTAGATGGTCTGGAAGCGATGGAACGCAAGGGAGCGCATCAGTTGCTTCTGGATCACCTTGCCCCTTTCGCTCATCCTCAGAAACTGGAGGAATTCGCAGCGCGCCTGGAAGAGCACCTTTCGCTGCCCAAAGAGGAGCAAGAGGCGCTTGCCGAACCCCTGTTTCGCGATCTGGCGATCTTCACGGCGCAGACGTTGCGCCATCGAGGCTTTCTCAATGTCTCATAAAGCCGCGATTACTGTCTATAGCGCCCCATCTCCCATCCATCCTGGATGATTGGACCCGATTGTTGCGATGTCGCAGGAAATTGAAGCCAAGTTCTACGTCAGCGATCTGGCGGTTTTGGAAAATCGCCTGCAGCAGGCCGGTGCCCGTTGTTTGCATGCCCGCACGCATGAGATCAACCTGCGTTTTGATACCCAAGGCGGCGATCTGCGCCGTCAGGGGAGGGTGCTGCGTTTGCGTCGCGATCAGCACGCCTGGCTCACCTATAAAGCCGGTCGGCAGATCGAGGATGGCCTGCACCGCCGCGAAGAGATCGAATTTCAGGTCTCCGACTTTGAGGCTGCCCGCCATTTCCTGGAAGCTTTGGGCTATGAAGTGCAGTTTATCTACGAGAAGTACCGCACGGTATATCTGTTGGATGCGGCGGAGATCATGCTCGACGAGTTGCCCTACGGGAATTTTGTAGAAATCGAAGGGCCTCCCGAAACAGTTCGTCAACTGGCGGCACGCCTGCGCCTTGCCTGGGAAACAGCCATCCCGCTCAGCTATCACGCGCTCTTTGAGCGCTTGCGTCAACGGATGCACCTATCGTTTCGCGATCTGTTATTCGAGAATTTTCGAGAGATTTCGATTTCCCCTGAGGCTTTAGGCGTGATAGACGCGTTGAGAAGCTAAATATTTCCCTCCTTTCTTGAAGGTGCGTGAGAATGGTCGCTTTTCTCTTAGGACCCATCGTCGGCGGGTTATCGCATGAAAGCGTGAATCTGTGGGCGCGTGCGGATGGGCCGGGAACACTTTATGCCTGGCTGGCAGAAGAAGAAGAAGAACCGTTACGCCTGGTCGGAAGTGCCCCTTTACAGGCTTCTGATGGGTTTGCAGGGATCGTCAGGGTGAGAAACCTGAAACCAGAGACCTCTTATCGCTATGCCCTGACCCTCGAGGCCTCTGAGAATGCCCCCGAGAGACGGGAGGGACGCTTTACGACTTTCCCCTTACCGGGTCTGCGGCGCTCTTTCTCTTTTGCTTTCGGTTCCTGCTTCCGCCCCAGCGGATCGGGAAATGTCAACGCGTTCCATGTTTTGTCGCGTTTCCTCTCTTACTCGCCCGATTCTATACGATTTTTAATGCTCATTGGAGACCAGATTTACGCGGATGACGGGAAATACAACGCATTAAATCGGCCAGCAGAGACGCTGGAAGACTATCGGAAGGTTTACGCTTATGTCTGGTCACAGCCTGAATGGCGCGAGGTGGTCAATCGCCTGCCGGTTTTTATGACTATGGATGATCACGAGGTGGATAATGACTGGCATTGGGTAGATGAGGATCGTACTCAGGCTACAAGTTCCTGCTATGTGCCGTCTTGCGCCTGCAAGAAAGGGAATTTGAGTGCTGAACGCGTACTTTCTGCACTTAAGGCTTACTGGGAGCATCAGGCTATGCACGGCCCCGTGCCGTTTAGATTGCCTGAATTTGTGCATGGAGCTTCGCTGCGCCTGCCCCAAACCGACCCTGGGTCGTTTGCCTGCGCGTTTACATACGGCGCAGCTGCGTTTTTTGTGATGGATACTCGCAGTGGACGGGTTTGCAACTTGAGAAAAAAGCAAATGCTTCATCCTGCTCAGTGGGAGCAACTGAAAGCATGGTTGCTCAAGGTGAAAGATGAATATCCTGTCAAGTTTCTGGTAACATCCTCTGCACTTTTATATCAGTTAGGGGTAGATGTACCTGATCGCTGGTCTGCGTTTCCAGAGGAACGCGATCGCTTATTGCGATGGATCGCTGAGCATGAGATCGAAGGGGTATATTTCCTGAGCGGCGATCTGCACTCAGCGCACGCAACCAGAGGCTGGCTGGAGGGTCCGTCTGGAAAACGGATTCAAATTTACGAATTTTGTTCCACCCCGTTTGAACAGGAAGTTAATAAAATTTCCAGGTATTTGAACATCCGTCCCCGCTCCTCGGTTCTCAAAGGATATGAACATCTTTTCACCATTCCGGCGATGAATTTTGGGATCATACATGTCACATTTCAAGGAGATACACCGAAGGTATTCTTTGAATGTGTGCATGAGTGTCACTCTGGGTTTTTGACAAAAACCTGCTGGACAAGCTCCTGGGCATAGCATTGCCGACGAGATGGTTACAAGCACCTGTGCGGTCAGCAATCTCCTGACGTGTCTTTTCCATGACGCCCCGCTTTGTGCACTTTTGAGTGTGAGGGCGAGGACAGGGGGCAGAGTGGATGAAAAGCGCTAACTCCAGTGAAATATCATCCTTTGTTGCTGATCCAACCGGTAGAGGCCGGCCTCTTTTGCTGCCCGAATGGCTGCCTCGTATTCTTCTGCGGTAATGCGGCGGTTAATCAGCGGATAGCGCTCCGCACGATAATCTGGATGGTATTGGGCCATGATGTTCAGGTATGTGTTGGGTGAGATGTGGCGGGCAAGAAAGCGCACAATTTTGCGCGTTCCGGCCAGGTGATTGGGCAGAACCAGGTGGCGGACCAGCAGGCCGCGCCGTGCCAACCCATCTTCTCCGATCTGCAGATCCCCCACCTGGCGATGCATCTCCTTCACAGCTGCCTGATTGACGCGCGGGTAGTTGCGTACCAGAGAGTAGGTGAAGGCAATGCGCTCATCCGCATATTTCATATCCGGCATGTAGATGTCAATCACGCCGTCGAGCAGGCGCAAGGCAAGCAGAGAATCATAGCCACCGGTGTTGTAGACCAGCGGTAAACGCAAGCCGCGACGCGCCGCAATGGCTACCGCTTCCAGAATTTGTGCCACCACGTGAGTGGGAGAAACCAGGTTGATGTTGTGACATCCATAGGCCTGGAGCCGCAACATGATCTCGGCCAGTTCCCCGGCATCCACCTCATCCCCGGCCTCCTGCTGGCTGATCTCGTAGTTCTGGCAGAACTGGCAGCGTAAATTGCAGCGGCTGAAGAAGATCGTGCCCGAACCGCGCCAGCCGCGCAATACGTCTTCTTCGCCCATATGGGGGCCGTAGCTGCTCACCCGTGCGTAGCGCCCGGTGCGACAGACCCCATTTGCCCCTTCCCAGCGATTCACGCGGCAGCGTCGCGGGCAGAGCACACAGGCTTTGAGAAGTTCCAGGGCCTGTTCTGCGCGCTTTTCAAGCTCTCCAGGAGGGAGTTGCAGATAGGCGGGGGTGAATGAGTTGCTCATTACGAGAGACGGCGGGCGCGTCGGGCGGCCTGGCTGAGGTATTCAACCAGCGAGCGCACTTCCTCGGACATTTCTGATTCGCTGAATTCAAAGGTGTGTTCTTGATCTTCGTTGATCACTGTCAAATGATAGGTGAAACGGTCGGCGCCAACCGTGGAGGGACGAGAATGGCGTTCTAACGCATGTGCCTGGAGCAATTCGCGCAAGCGCATTTGTGCCTCGATGGGCAAATCTTTCTCCTCCAGGTGAATCCGTAAGGGGATGCCTGTAAAACCACCGCGGCGCTCAAATCTGATTTTCAGGGGTGTATTCATGGGACCTCCGAGACTTTCCCTTGCCCAAAAGGTGCAGGAGCGCTGGCAGGCAGCCGCTGGCCTGTTCGCCATCTACCGTCAGCCCCACTTCCTGCCAGCCTTTACGCACGGCCTGTTGCTCCAGGCTTCCGTTTCCGAAGAGTTCGCCTGCGATGCGATAGGTGACGGCGGCTGCGGCTTTGAAATCCGCGAGAGCTGTCAATCCGCTGGTCAGGGCGCGATACCATATCTGCCCTGCCTTTTCCCAGGCATATCCCCCGATCTCGCGCGCGGTGACGTAAAAAGCATGGTTGGGAATGCCTGAGTTGATGTGCACGCCGCCGTTATCTTCAGAGGTTTCCACGTAGTCGCGCATGTGAGCGGGCTGTGGGTCTTTGCCCAAAATCGGATCGTCATAAGCGGTGCCCGGCGCTTTCAAGCTGCGAATGCCGACGCCGTGAACATGAGGGGTAAACAACCCCTCGCCGATGATCCAGTCCGCTTCTCCAACGCTTTGGGAGCGGGCGTGTTGTTTGACCAGTGAGCCGAAAATGTCGGAAAAGGACTCATTCAAAGCGCCAGATTGACCGAAGTAAACCAGGTTGGCCTCATGTTGGGTGACGCCGTGCGTCAGCTCGTGCCCGATTACATCCAGCGAGGCGGTGAAGCGATTGAACAGTCGCTCTTCAGGGGGCAGATCCTCATCTCCATCCCCATAGACCATTTGTTGCCCATTCCAGAAAGCGTTGTCATAGCCTCGGCCATAGTGCACCGTCGAATTGAGGTGCATTCCATGTCCATCTATCGAATTGCGCCCATACACATCATGAAAGAGGTCGTAGGTCAGACCGGTGCCCTCGTAGGCTTCGTTGACGGCTATATCTTCCGCGGGCGGATCGCCCTCTTTGCGCACCAGGCGGCCGGGTAAGGTTTCCGTGAAGTCGGCGTGGTAAACGGCGCGGTATTTCTCCGCAGCCAGTTCGGGGCGGATGAGATCGCGTAACGCCTCTGCAAAAGTCAATCGCTGACCGTACAGTTGGGCGGTCAGGTTAAGAGCGTTCAGCGCAAAATTCTTCTGTGCTGGCGACCCATTGAGGGCGATCTGTTTGAGCATGTAAGGGGGAATGATACAGTAAAGCATAGCGACTCCTGTTTTTATTATACACCCCAGGTTTCACTTCAGAAGATGAGTTTTTGCCTACCGATTCATCCAGAGGCTCACTCCTGAAAGCTATATCCTTTTTGCCAGGTTGCGACGCGCGGTGGTGGACCTCTCGCGTTGTGACGGATGCACCCTGTGTGAACGTGATTGCCCTTATGGCGCAATACGGATGGTACTGCGCACAGACGGCGCTCGTGCGAAGTGGGAAGCAGAGGTGGATGCTTCGCTTTGTGTAGGGTGTGGGATTTGTCTGGGGAGCTGTCCAACGCTCGCGCTTTCTTTAACCCTTTCCCCGCTTGTAACCTTAGAATCTTTGGAGGAGCATTTCAGCACGCATTCGCCTCGCAATGTCATTTTCCTGTGTTCCCATTTGCCTGAGCCGCCCTCTTCTCCAGAAACCGCTACTGTCATTCGGGTATCTTGTACGGGAATGCTCAACCCGGCTTTACTGGGAAAGTGGTTTGGCGATGGGCTGGAAGAGGCGCAAATTATCGGATGCCCCGCGGAGGATTGTGCCAATCGGGAGGGGAACCGATGGACCGAGGAGCGCATGCGCGGCCGACGCTTGCCGCGCTTGAAAGAGGCATTTCGATCTCGCGTTCATACTGCATGGGTGGCCTTTCTCAGTAGCTGGCCAAAAGCTGGAGATGTGAACACCCCTGTGACCGCCTATGCTCCTGTTTCCTGGTCGCAGGTAAAGCGTCCTGCGCTACTGGCAGTTGTGGTGATGATAGCGTTATTGGGCTTACCTCTTGCACTTTCCCTCATTCCTTTCCGGTTAGATTCTCATCCTTCGTTGATCGTCTATGGCTGGCATCAGGCTGGTCATCCCTTGCGAGGCATTGAGCCACCGGTTCCTGTAGCCTCGCCAGAAAAAGCCCCTTTGCGCCTGGTCCTCGAAGTCAACGGTAAACAAGTTGCAGAAAGGAGTATGCAGCGAGAGGAAATGCCCTTTTTCATCCACTTTCCTCTTGAGCAAGGTCAAAATCAGGTGCGCATTCTTTTGCACGATCCTGCTTTTGCCTCACCGCAGGTACTTTTTGACCAAAAAGTGCAGGTAAGCGCTGGAGAAGTATTCAGTCTGGGATATTACGATGAACGCAAAGGCGGGGATGCAAAGCAAGGTGAACGTCTGTTTTCTGAGCGGGTGGTTGGTGTGAATACGGGATGTCACATTTGCCATTCTTTGCAGCCGGATGTCGTCATTGTGGGGCCTTCGCTGGCAGGAATTGCCACCCGTGCAGCCAGTCGCATTCCCGGCATGAGCGCCGAGGAATATATCCGCCAATCTATTCTGCAACCGAATGCCTATGTGGTGCCGGGATTTCCGTCGGGCGTAATGCCCCCTGATTTTTCGGAAATTTTGACTCCTGAGCAAATTGATGATTTGGTAGCTTTTTTGCTCACCCTGAAATAGTGGGCGTAAAATAACGCTGAACCCAGGGAATCTTCCCTGTTCAGAAAATTTTCAAAGAAAGGAGTGTAGTGACATGAGAGTGTATCTCCTATCCGTTGTGCTGGTCGTGTTGAGCCTGGTGCTGGGCGCCTGTGGCGGTGGTGGCGGAGCGCAATCAGCGGCGACGCCCACCCTCCCGGCTCCCCCTGCAGCCTACGCCGGCAAGACCAATCCTCTCGGCCCCGATGCTGCTGAAGCCGGGAAGCAGGTTTTTACCACCTATTGTGTGTCCTGCCACGGAGAACAGGGCCATGGGGATGGGCCGGCAGCCGCCTCGCTCGATCCAAAGCCAAAGAACATTGCCGAGCTGCAAAAGGTGGCAGGAGATGATTTCCTCTTCTGGCGCATTTCGGAGGGCGTAGAGGGAACAGCCATGGTCGCCTGGAAGACGACGTTGAAGGAAGAGGAAATCTGGCAAGTCATTGCCTATCTGCGCACCTTGAAATAAAACAACCTGCCATCCACCTGTTCATGGCGTGGTTTGGCCTGCTCTGTCCAACGGTCTGAGAATGACTGTTGGACAGAGTTTTCTAAATGCCTGCTGGGATCGTGGAGATGGACGATGCCGTGGACGATAGACGGCGGAATGGACGATGGATGGTAGATCGTGATGGGTAGGACAGGTTTTCAAGTCTGTCAGCGGGATGGTGTGCGCCTCTTGCCTGGGATTGGAGACAGTGCCGGGTTCGGCTCTGCACATCAGTTTTTCGTATAGCCAGGATAACCTGAAGCCTGGAGAGACACAACGATAGACGGCAGAGCCCAGGTTTTCCGCCCTGTTGGGGATTACCGTCAATGAATGGGGAATGAAAGCGGACTGTGGACAGCAGACGGCAGACAGCAGAGCCCAGGTTTTCCGCCCTGTTGGGGATTACCGTCAATGAATGGGGAATGAAAGCGGACTGTGGACAGCGGACGGCAGACAGCGTAGCCCAGGCTTTCTGGCCTGTCAGAGGGTGATCGTCAACTTATCAGACAGCTTGACTGCTTTGGGATTGCTTCGTCGCAAAGAACACTTCTCGCAGTGACGTACACATAAGCGAATGGGACCGCATATGGTGTACAGTAGACAGCGTAGTCCAGGCTTTCCAGCCTGTTGGGTAGTGACCGTCAACGGACGAGGAGCAAAGGGAAGAAACCTTTGTGCCTTTTTGGTTTATTTTTTACTTAAAAATAAAAGCTTTAAGGCAAAAAATGAAGCAAATTTTGTGGATTTTTATTAAATTTTTGAATATAAAATGTTTTAACTTCGCGTAGCCAATACAACCCTAAACATCAAGATTAAAAAAAGCACAATTTAACTGCAAAGGCCCCAAAGTTTCACCACGGAAACACGAAGTCACAAAGTTCCCCTTTCATTTGCTTATCCTCGTGTCGTAACTATTCGGCCATGTCATTGCGAGCCGTTTTCTGGCAAAGCAATCTCCCATTTCTCAAGCCAGATTGACTGCCTGGGGATTGCTTCGTCGCAAAGAACGCTCCTCGCAATGACAAACACAACCGTTTTGATGCAAGTCTGAACAGTTACCTCGTGTCTCCATGTCTTTGTGGTTCGATTTTTACCTTTTTGCAGTGGACTCAAGCATGATTTTTTATCGCTCAGAACAGGCGGTGACCATAAAAGACCAGCGAGAGCGTCACGGTTTGGGGACATTGCCCTCTGATAATGCATCTGTTGGTAAAACTTAATTTATTTTTTCATTAATCTGTCGTTGATCCATTTTTCAGGCCATACCGTCAATTAACGAATAAACGAAAGGCGTTCTCTCCTTCGTTGACGGTATCCCCCGGCAGGATGGAAAGATTGGGCTGTGCTGCCGCCGTCCACTGTTGTCCACCGTCCATCCTCTGACGGGCTGGAAAGCCCGTCCTGCAAACTGCGGTCTGCTGTCTGCGGTCTGTGGTCTCCATTCGTTTATTCGTTTCCCATTCGTTGACGGTTTCTCCCCCCACAGGCTCGAAAGCCTGTGCTATGCCACTGTCCACTGTCCCCTTCGCCGTCTGCGGCCCGCTGTCTGCCGTTCATTCTGCCGCCCACCGTGCATCGTCCTCCTGCGCTATCCACCCGTCTGATGGGCTGGAAAGCCTGTCCTGCAAACTGCGGTCTGCCGTTTGCGGTCCGCGGTCTCCATTCGTTTATTCGTTCCCCATTCGTTGACGGTTTCTCCCCCTACAGGCTCGAAAGCCTGTGCTATACCACCGTTCACCGTCCCCTTCGCCGTCTGCGGCCCGCTGTCTGCCGTTCATTCTGCCGCCCACCGTGCATCGTCCTCCTGCGCTATCCACCTGCCTGACGGGCTGGAAAGCCCGTCCTACAAACCGCGGTCTGCAGTCTTCGGTCCACGGTCTGACAGGCTAAAGCCTGTCCTACGGTTTGCCGTCCACCGTCCGACGGGCTGGGAAGCTCGCGCTGTAAACTGCGGTCTGCATTCGTTTATTCGTTGCCCTATTCGTTGACGGTTTGCCCTCCCCCGGCGGGCTGGAAAGCCCGTGTTACGGCTCTCTGCCGTCCATCCTCTGACGGGCTGGAAAGCCCGTCCTGCAAACTGCGGTCTGCTGTCTGCGGTCTGTGGTCTCCATTCGTTTATTCGTTTCCCATTCGTTGACGGTTCTCCTTACCGAAGTCAGTGTTGTTCAAAGGCGGCCAGTTCCAGCCGACCTTCGGGGGTGTTGACAATGTAAAAGGGCCTCCAGACGATGCCGAAGAAGGGGAGGGTAATATCGCTTTTGCGCGGGGTGAGGGTGATTTCTTCAACCTGGTTGACCACCGCCGCCCAGCGGGCATGAATCTCTTCAATCTGCTTTGCCCGTTCTTGCTCCAACGCCGCCAGCTCCTCTTTGTACTGCTTAATGGCATCGAGGGATTCTTCCACCTCCGCTTTTGCCTGTTCGGTCAGCCGACGCCGGGTAAGCGAGGTGGAGAGTCGCCGCGCTGAACGGCGGCTGAAAAGCCCCAGGATGTTCTCTGCATGGGTGCCCAGTTCTTCGATCTTGCGCTGCTGATATTCGGCCTCATCGCGTCGCAATTCGCGCTCTTCGCGGGCCAGCTTCTCCTGCACCGCTTGGATCCGACGTTCCAGCGCAGCAAGTTGACGGGCCACCTCTGCATCCCGCGCCTGACGCGCAGCCTCGGCGCAGGCTTTGATGAATTCTGCCTGCGAGATGTCCGGCCCTGCATAGACCTTGAGGGCAGGATTGGCTTTCGCTTTGACGGTGGTAGTGCCATAGACCCATTCGACAAAGTCGCGGCGTAAGGTGGCCAGGAACCGGGGATCGCTGAAGGGCGCCGGAAGCAGGGCGAAACGTGCCGAAGGGGCGGGCACGGATTCCAGTTTTTCCAGGGCAGGGCCTTGATAGGGGAAATCTTCCCAGCGCGGCGTGAGACGTCGCTCCAGGACGGGGAGGAGCACCGCGCGCAGGACTTCGCTATCTACACCGTATTTGTGGTTCAGGAAACGTACCTGAGCAATGGCGAGCAAAGCAGGACGATACAGGATCGCTTCAATCTCCGCAGAGGGGGACATGGGGCGGGTCGCAGCCTGAAAGGCCTGCGGCAGGCTGAGCAGAGGGAAGAAGTATTCCCCCACGTCGGCTGGAAGCGAGGGCCGGGTCTGGGAACTTTCGATGGCTGTGGAAGCCGCCGGAGGAAATGCTTCAGGATGGACGAAGCCGCGGGGAACAGCCGCCGGCTCCAGGTCCTGTTGGATGGCGGAACGGGATCGAGAAGGCCCCAAAGAAGCGCCGGCCAGGGTATTCAGCGCAGCGATCTGTGCCGGCGCGATCGGTCCTGCCAGAAAATTCATCGTCCAACGGGTCTGGAAAACAAGCGGCTGCGGCTGATGGATGTTTTGTGCCAGAAAGACCCGTTTGCCGAGGGAGGAGATGAGTTTGTTGAGTTCGGCGCGGGAGAGACTGCTGTTGATGCTCTGTAATCCGTCCAGCAGGCGCTCCTTATCCTGTTCGGTTTGGAGTTTGCCGATAAACCACGTGCCGGCGTTGGAGAGTCCCTTGTAGTCTATATCGGCCGGGTTTTGGGTGGCCAGGAGCAGACCAAGGCCAAAGGCACGGGCCTGTTTGAGCAGGCGCAGCAGGGGTTTTTTGGAGGGCGGGTTGCCCAAAGGCGGCAGGTAGCCGAAAATCTCGTCCATGTAGAAGATGGCGCGCAGGGAGGAGGTGCCAGGCTGGGAACGCATCCAGGATTCAATGGCGCTCAAAAGCAGGGTGAGGAAGAACATGCGCTCGTTCTCGGAAAGGTGTGCCAGGTAGAAGATGCTGTGACGCGGTCGCCCCTCCGGGGTGAAAAGGAGGGAGGCAATTTCCAGCGGCTGCCCCTCGCGCCAGGTCTGAAAAGCCGGCGAGGCCAGGATGCTGTTCAATGCAATGGCCAGCTCGGCGCGCTCTTTCGGTGGGAAGAACGTGTCTACGGGGAAAGCGCCCAGTTTTTCAAAGGGCGGCGATTGGGCCTGGAGGACGAGCTCGGCGATGTCTATTTCCCGCCCCTCCCGCCAGGCGTTTTCAAAGATGTTGGCAAGCAGGACGTATTCGCGGGAACGGATCGGATCTGCCTGAATGCCGATCAGGGCAAGCAAAGCCGTGACCAGACTGGAAATCCGTTCGCTCAGTGCCTCGCCCGTCTCGCCTTCGACCGGCCTGGAAAGCGAGCGGATCATGCTAAGCGGCAGGCCGGCGTTGGAACCAGGGGTGTAGATGGCAAATTCAACCGACTCGGCCAGGGCGCGCAGGCGTTCGGGGGGAAGATTCCATTCTGAAAGCCCCTGGCGCCAGAGGCTGGCGGCCTCTGCAGCGGCCTCTTCGGGTGTTTTTCCAGAGCGACGCGCCAGCAGTGGATCGATCCAGGGTTGAAAATCCTGGGGGGAGAGATTGGGGAAGTGCAAAAGCAGGTTGGTGAGATCGCCTTTGGGGTCTACAATCAGGGCTGGGATGCCCTGGAGTGCGGCCTCTTCCAGCAGCGCAATGCACAGGCCGGTTTTCCCGGAGCCGGTCATGCCGGTCACAATTGCGTGCGTGGTGAGATCGGCCGGGTCGTAGAAGAATGGCTGGGAGGTGAGCCGGGAGGTATTGAGGTCAAACAGGCGACCAAGGTAAAAGGCGCTTTCTGGCATATGTCGCTCCTGAGGGTATGGAATAGGCTTATGGGGCGGGGAACGCGCGATAGCGCATCAGCACTTTTCCGCCAAAACGGAGATCGGTTGGCTCCAGATAGGGATTATACTGGCCTTGATAGGGGAGATCATTCAAAAGATTGGGGTTGGCAAGCACATAATCCAGCCCCAATTTTGCCAGGTAATCACCGGCCTGCCCGGCTTTGAGATGCTGAAAGTACTCGTAGCTGTTGATCAATCCATCCATGTTAACGACTGTGCGGTCGTGGATGAAATAGCCAGCGTTCCCTCCGCCGGTCATCCCGATCAGGCTGCCGGGTTCGGTATGCGCTTCCAGAAAGGCGGCGATTTCGTTATAGGGCGTGTCGGCGGGCGTTTTGCCGTGGGGCATCATGCGATGCACGTATCCCCAGAATGAATTGCCCATTGAAAATCCCACTACCAGCGCAACCGCCCAGAGGACGAAAGTTCCCCAGCGGAAATGTTGAAGCATCGAAGCAAGGATGCCACCTCCCAGGCTCAGAACCAGGACTGCAAATACCAGTTGGCTCACCCAATACCATTCCTTGAAGGCTGCATATCCTGTGACGTGGTAGGAAAGAACCTGCATCCATGCTCCGCAGAACAGGAGGGGAAGGCTCCATGATTTAATGGCCTTTGACGCAATTTCCTTGTTGACCCGGAGAAAAAGATAAAAGAGCAGGGTGCAAAGGGCAAGCGTCAGAAGATAGCCTGCGGGAATTGAGTTCGGCCAGGCTTCCGAGAGCCTGCCGATCAGGGTGGTCAGCGGATGCCAGGCGTTCCCATCCTCGTGGGTATAATCTATGCCGAAAAAAGTCCACGCATCAGGCGCCGCTCCGCCATAGACTCGTCCGCCCAGCGATCCCCACCAGCGTTTGATCTGACCGCTGACCGGGGAGAAAGTGCCAAAGGCCAGGCGATTCCAGAGCATGTAGAGCATCAAGCTACCGAAGACGATATGGACGTACCCCGCCCCTTCGCGTATCCATGTTTTCCAGTTCGCCTTCCATTCCGCAAAGGGCGAAAGTGCGCCTTCCTCCTCGACCCGCGGCTCCGTGCCCGTTCCCAGGCGTATCAGCCGCCCCAGGCTCAACAAGAACAGCGTGCCGCCCAAATCGTAGAGCAGCGTCAGGCGCGGGAAGCCGCGGAGACCCACCAGAGGGGCGATCCCGATCATGATGACGCCCAGCAGCGCAGAAGTGGAAAGGCCAAACAGGAGCAGGCGCAGAAGAAATCGGCGCGGGCGAGCAAAGAGGGACGTATGATACAGGCCAAAGAGATAAGCGGCCGGAAGTTTAATTGCCAGGCTCAAGAGTAACATCACCAGTGCGGTTTCTGAAAACTGGTAGTAGGCCTTGAAGCCGAGGCGATAGATAAAGGCCAGCAGTGTGGAAAGGCTGATCGCGACCAGGTCTGTGAACAGCAGATCGCGCCAGGGGTGACGGCGGAGGACAATCCAGAATACGGCCAGGAACACCAGAAAGACCAGGTCCAGGCGGCTGAACAGAACCGCCACTGCCAGCACGCCCAGTTCGATCAGGGAGCGCCTCGGGAGAGGGGCGGCCTGGAAGCGCTCGATCTCTGAGAGCCTGTACAGGAAAAGGAGCAGGAAAAAGATGGCAATGCCGCTCTCCAGTCCCTGCTGATAGACGCGAAACAGAATATCCCGGCTGAAGACCCAAAAGAAGGCGGCGATGGCGCCGATGGCGGGATGAAAAACTTTTCCGATCAGGCGGTAGAACAGGATTGCCGCGCCGGCCCAAAGTGCGCTCATGAATACGAGCAGGATGCGCAAGGGGAGGATCAGGTCGAAGCGTGCCAGGGCAAAGATGGGGATATTCACCCACAGCCATAAGGGATGGTAGCCATTGGTGCGGTTGATCCCGTCGAACGTGGAGCCGCGCCCCTCGCTGATGTTTTGGGCTACCTTGAAGTAATAATACGCGTCATCCCGAATGAACCAGCGGTTGGAGAGGTTGGGAGCATCCGAAAGCGCCGCATACAGGCCAATGCCCAGAACCGTCACGAACAGCAGGATTTCAAACCAGTATTTTCTCATCCATTGCACTCCGGCTATGTTTCCCCCGCTTTATACCGCGAAACACTGGTAAAATCAAGCCAATGCTCATGGAACGGTAGTGTATCTTTCCTTCAGGAAATTTGAGATCAAAAGTAACTCCTCTATATCCATGGAACTCATCTATCGCTCTCCCAAAAATCCCTACAGTCACCTGACAGCGCAGACACGTCGCGGTGCTTCTTTCGCATTGCGTTATCTGCTCTCCCAACAGTTGATCCATGGGCGGGTGCTGGATTTTGGCTGTGGATACGGCGCGGATGTGGCTTTTTTGCGTCGCCGTGGCTTTGAGGTCAGCGGCTATGATCCGTACTATGCGCCGCAGCCGCCACAGGGGAAATTCGACACCATCTTGTGCCTGCATGTACTGGATGTTTTGCTTCCGGAAGAACGCGCCCACGTGCTGATGGCAGTCTCGGAGCTACTGCATCCTGAAGGGGTCGCTTTTTTCGCCGTGCGGCGAGATGTTCGCCGTGAGGGCTTCCGTAAACATCCCCAACATGGTCTTCCGGTATATCTGGCTTATGTAGAATTAACTTATCCGAGTCTTTTGCGCACCGAACGCCTTGAAATTTACGCCTATCGCCCTTACAATTGCCTTCCACATGAAAATCCGTTGGGCTGTCCATTCTGCGCTCCGGATGCCGGGCGCGAACTATTGACCGAAACCGATACCTGCTACGCGATCCTGGATAAGTATCCCGTCACTCCTGGCCATGCGCTGGTGATCCCCAAACCGCACCTCTCCGACTATTTTGATCTGCCTGCGCCGCTCAAAGCCGATCTCTGGCGAATGGTGGATCGGGTGAAACAGTTGCTCTCCGAGCGTTTTCGGCCGCACGGCTTCAACGTGGGCATTAACGTGGGAACCGCCGCCGGGCAAACGATTCCGCATGTGCACATCCACGTCATCCCGCGCTATTGGGGAGATGTGGAAAATCCGCGTGGTGGGGTGAGAGGCGTGATCCCGGCAAAGCAGAATTATGGGGGAGGGTAAGGAGAAGCAAAAAACAGTGTTGTAATTCCTACTCCTCTTTGGTTTTTTTGGTTGAGGCTTCGTTCTCTGCCATAGCAGACTGTTGGGCATTTTTCCATGCTTACGCAACCAGGCACGCCAGGTGATCGCCCAACGCTGGGGGTCTTCCAGATAACTCGGATCGGGCATCAGATGGATGGCTGCCCAGTGGGGTGCTGATTGGATTTCCTCTGGGGCGGTGTATGCTTCTTTTACCAGGCGTTCAAACATGGCTGCGTGGGTATCCAGATCGGCTTGTGAATAAGATTCGGTTGGCTCGATGGTGGCTGGTTCTGGGACCACGAATGGGTGATGGCTGAGAAAGAAGTGCGCGCCGAAGTCAGCGGCGCGACGTGCCAGATCGCTGCTGTGAAGCCCGGTCTCGCGGGTTAACTTTTCCAGGCTATAGCGAACCTGTTCCAGACGATGTTTTCCTTCCGCAAAAGGAGCGGTGATGGAGGGAATTTCCAGCATACGAGCCAGCAAGTAGTTGTTATTCAGAACAGCAGTTTCTGCCACCGCTCGCAAGCCTTCTGCGCCCAAGGACATCACCCAGGCATAGGCACGTACAAATTTTTTGAATGGTGGATCGCAGCAGCCCCCGGCATGGCGATCTTTACCGCAGTGATGGGCTTTAATTTCCTGGGGGATGGTTTGCGCGATCTCCTTGACCCGCGCTTAAGCCGCTAAAGGTTCGAGCGATCTCTCCTGAGCACTTACGAGGACGAGGGCCGTGATGCCTGTTCCGGCGTTCGCAGCGAGTGAGCCAGTTGCAACAGCTCATGGGCTGAGCGCAACGTTCCCTCGCCGATTTCTCCAAGCATCTGCGAAAGTTCCAGCAAGCGTTGTTCCCCTTCCAGCTCTTCGACCTGGGTGTAGGTGCGCTCCCCCTGGATGATTTTTTGCACCCGAAAGTGCTGATCGCCAAAGGCGGCCAGTTGAGGCAGGTGCGTCACGCAAAAAACCTGGTGGTGGCGCGCCAGCGACCAGAGTTTTTGCCCGACTGTCAACCCTACACGCCCGCCAATCCCCTGATCAATTTCATCAAAGACCAGGATCGGGATTTCGTCGGCACGGGCAAGCACGTTCTTAAGTGCCAGCATCAGCCGCGCTGTCTCACCGCCAGAGGCGATCTTGACCAGCGGCTTGAATCCCTCGCCAGGGTTCGGGGCGATTAGGAATTCCACCTGATCGATCCCGTTGCTGTCGAAGCTCAGATGTTCTCCCCGCACAGGTAATCCCTGGGGATGGGGGCGCGTTTGAAAGGCAACTGAGAAGCGCGCCTGTGACATGCGCAGATCATTCAGTTCGGCTTCAATATTCTGGCTAAGGGCCTGTGCTGCCCTCTCTCGCGCCTGTGAAAGCGCAAGCGCTTGACGAGCCAGTTCCTCCAGCAGGGATGCTTCCTGCTTTTGCAAAGCCTCCAGGCGTTCGCTCACGGTCTCGATGTGCTCTAATTCCTCTCGTATCTGCCCGGCCCGCTTCAAGACCGCTTCGATACTCCCCCCGTATTTGCGCGTCAGACGCTGGATGAGGTCCAGACGTTCTTCCACCTGTTCCAGGCGTCGGGGATTGAATTCGATGTTTTCAAGATAGGTGCGCAGCGCTCGCGTGACATCACTGAGCGTTTCTTCGATGGTGAGCAGGTTCTGGCTCAGGGTTGCCTGAGAGGGGTCGAGGTGCGCCAGACGTTCGAGCAATCGCCCCGCCTGACCGAGCAGGTCAAGCGCGGAAGGCGCATCCGGAAGCCCCTCATCGAGCAGGCTCAAGGCCTGCTGGGCAGATTCGGCCAGGGCCTCGGCGTTTGCCAGCCGGTTGCGTTCACGGCGCAGTTCCTCGTCCTCGCCAGGTTTGAGGCGCGCCGCCTCGATTTCCTCTAACTGGAATCGCAGCATTTCCGTCCGTTGCTCTGCATCTGCCTGCACGCGGCGTAATTCTTCCAGCTCCTGTCGCAGGGCTTGCAGATTCCGATATGCCTGGCGATACGCCTGTAGAGGTTTCTCCAGATCGGCGTAACGGTCGAGCAGTTGGATGTGAGCGCGTGGATTGAGTAGAGAGAGGTGCTCGGATTGGCCGTGAATATCTATCAGGTAGCTTCCGAGTTCCTTGAGCAATCCCAGGTTGACGCTTCGCCCGTTGACTCGGGCAATATTGCGCCCTTCCCGGCGCACCTCGCGCCCCAGCGTCAAATAATTTTCATCTTCCAACAGCCCTTCGCGCTCCAGGATGGCATGAATGGCTGGCCGCACGCGCTCATCTATCCGGAAAACGCCCTCAACAAGGGTGAAATCTGCGCCCTGACGGATGATGGTAGCATCCGCTCGCGCACCGAGGAGCATTTCCAGCGCATCCAGGATGATGGACTTCCCGGCTCCGGTCTCGCCCGTGAGCACGATCAAACCGGGGCCGAAGTGCAGCTCCAGGGATTCGATGATTGCCAGGTTGCGGATACGGAGCTCGGTGAGCATGATTCAGTTCAGTCGAATGCCGACCAGACGGCCATAAACGATGGGAGTAGCGAGCAGCAGGTACAGGAGCAGGTAGATCATCCCAAAAGGGTTGATCCACAGGGCAACAAGCCATGCCGGTAAGGTTCCAACCACCGTACCGGCGGCGGCCAGGCGGAACAGCCAGGGCGCGCGGCGCTTGCGCGTCACCCAGCGGGCTGCCTCTGCGATCCCGGCGGCTGCAGATGGGATGACGAGAATCGCAATGAACCATCCCAGGAAGCCGGTGAGCGTCCCCACAAAGACCAGCAACAGGCTTACGGGCACCGAAGCAAGGGCTGTGATGAGAAAGGCCAGAGGATAATCGTGCCAGGTCGCTGTGATAAATTTCCTCTCCAGCTTTTGCTGGCAATCGGGGCAGCGATAGCCGGTGGGAGTGTGGATGGCGCAGGAAGCGCAAATTGGATTCCCGCAGCGGCTGCAACGGAGCATGGTTTCCCGTTGCGGATGACGATAGCAAAAGAGTGTTTCGCTCATCGAGGCAATCCTATCGCAGGATTTTGATTCATGTGCGCCATCAGGTTGCGGTAAAAGTAGCCTGGATCGCCAAAGCGCACGAATTGGGCGGTGAATTCCGCAGCCCGCACGCGTACGGTATCTTCTTCCGAAAGCCCCACCGGCACCTGGCCATCTACACTCAGCACCGCATTCTCGCTTTTGACCAGGATGTTCACTGCCGATCCCTCGGCCAGCACAACCGCCCGATCCACAGAAAGGTGGGGAGCAATTGGAACGAGCAGAATGTTGCGCAGTTCTGGCGGCAAAATGGGGCCTCCGGCTGCCAGCGCATAGGCGGTAGAGCCGGTCGGGGTGGCGGCGATCAGGCCGTCGGCGATATAGGTGGTGAGCAGGTAGCCATCGGCGGAGGCGGAAAGACGTACAGGGCGGATGGCCTGTCCACGCGCGACCACCACCTCGTTCAAAGCGTACCAGTGTCCCTGCTCTTCTCCACCGCGATAAAGCTCAGCGCGCAACATCATTCGATGTTCCAGCCAGGCCTCACCCTGAAACAGGCGATCCAGCATGGTGGGCCATTCGGTGCGTTCAACCTGGATCAGGAAGCCCAATCGCCCCATATTGATTCCCAGGATGGGAACACCATACGGAGCGCAGAGATGACCCGCCCGGAGCATCGTGCCATCGCCCCCAAGCGTGATCATGAGGTCGAATTCGCCAGCCCGCACTCGCTGACGCAGCACCTCGTCATATAGCGAACCGACCGGCGCTTCCATCCCGCGTTCGCGCAGATAGGCCGCGACGGCCTGCGCTTCCTGGAAGGCTTCCGGGATTTTAGGATAGGCCGTCACAACCGGCCGCGAAGGGTGAAAAAGGGGGGTCACGTTCAGAATTATACCTGATTGGTCAGTGCCGTGGGCGGCCTGACAGATGCCGAACCCTTCAGATTGCTGCGGGCGCTCAGCGCTTCAACACGCCGAGTTTTCGCAGCACCCTCTCACCCGTGTATGGGAATTCGTCAATCCAGACGCCGATAGCGTCGTGAATGGCTGCGCCGATGGCAGGCGCCAGGGGCAGGTAAGGCAATTCCCCGACGCCGCGCGCCCCCCACGGCCCGATCGGCTCTGGTGTCTCCAGGATCACGGATTCCACCCGCTCCGGAATATCCAGCACAGTAGGGATCAGATACGTGCTCAGTTGATCGGTCAACACATAACCGTCACGCGTCTTGAATTCTTCCAGGATCGCATATCCCTGCGCCTGAACAACCCCACCCTCGATTTGTCCCTCTACCAGGTTCGGGTTGATGGCCCGACCGACATCATGCGCCGAGACAACGCGCACCAGTCGCACCTGACCGGTTTCTATATCTACTTCCACTTCCACGGCCTGGGCGGAATAGGCGTAGATGAAATTCGGCGTAGCATAACCGGTCTCTTTGTCAAGGGGGGTGGTCTTTGGCGCCAGATAGGTGTATTCACCAATCGCTGGCCTCTGCTCTTCGCGCCATGCCTGCAGCGCCCGTTCCGCCGCGCCGCGAATCGCGTTGCCGGCCATGAACGTCATGCGCGAGGCCGAAGCGCTGCCGGAATCTCCGGTCACGGCGGTATCGGATAGCACCAGGCTGACCTTCTCCATCGGGACGCCCACCGCCTGAGCGACCATCTGCGCCATGACGGTATGGGTTCCCTGGCCGACTTCTGCGCCTGCGTGATAAAGCACAACATGCTCAATTTCGGCGTTCCCGTGAAGTTCCACTCGCGCCCAACAGTTCTCCTGATAGCCGAAGGAGAAACCGATGTTTTTAAAACCCACGGCGAAGCCGAAGCCGCGTCGCAGATGGGGGGCAGCAGGTTGGGGTCTGGCAGGCGGTTTCCAGCCATTTGCGCCTTCCTGCCAGCCGAAGCGCTCGGCAGCCGCTCGCGCCACCTGGGGCACGGTCACCGGATTGGGGGGTGGCGTTCCCGTCGCCATGGTCTGATCCTGGCGCACTGCGTTCATCAGGCGAATGCTCACCGGGTCCATTCCCAACGCTTCGGCCAGTTTGTTCATCTGCATCTCGGCGATGAAAGCGCCTTGGGGGGCGCCGAAGCCGCGGAAGGCTGCGCTCGGCAGGTTGTTCGTATAAACTCCGTAGACATCTACCTTGATGTTTGGGATGAAATACGGGCCGCAAACCGTCAGCGTGGTGTTTCCGAGGACTTTGTTGGTGGTGTACATGTAGGCGCCGCCATCTCCGATCACTTCTACCTCGGCGGCCACCAGCCTGCCCTCTCGGGTGGCTCCCCAGCGCGCCCGCGCATACACCGGATGCCGCTTGGCATGGCCGATAATGGATTCCCGTCGGCTCCAGACGATCTTGACCGGACGCTTCAGTTTCCAGGCCGCCAGTGCCAGCACGATTTGCACCGAAAGGTCCTCGCGACCGCCGAACGCGCCGCCAATCGCCGGGTAGATAACCCGTACCTGCTCGATGGGCAGGCCCAGGGCATGGGCGATCTGTTTGCGATCCGTGTGTGTCCATTGCCCGGCACATGCCACTGTCACCCGACCTTCCTCGTCTATGTAGGCCAGCCCGGCCTCCGGTTGCAGATAAGCATGTTCCTGAGGGGGCATAGCATATTCGCCCTCGATGATCACATCCGCCTGCGCGAAGCCGGCCTCGATGTCCCCTTTGCGAATGCGGTAATGCACGCATAGATTGCTATCCCCGCGTTCCGGGTGGATCAGAGGAGCATCGGGCTGCATGGCCTGGCGCGGATCGGTCACGACAGGCAGGTCCTCGTATTCCACTTCGATGTGGCGCAGGGCTTCCTCGGCGATGGCCTCGCTCTCCGCGACCACTATCGCCACCTGATCGCCCACAAAGCGGACGCGATCGGCGCCGGGGATCGAAGAGCCAGGCCCACACAATACCGGTTGATCGTTGATCTGCAACCCGTATTCGTTCACCGGCACATCTTTGGCTGTGAAAACTGCCACCACACCCGGCAGCGCCTCGGCTTTCGAGGTGTCAATGCGGCGCACAATCGCATGAGGACGCTCCGCAAAAAGGATTTTCATATATGCCATGCCGGGCATGGAAAGATCGCCAGAATACAGCGCCTGACCGGTTACTTTGGCCGGCGCATCCACGCGGGGGACTGAAACACCGATCACTTCTACCATCGCTGACTCCTATCGGCGGTATCGTTTGACCTTTGGAGGCGGAGGGAGCATTTCCTGAACCGGGTCTTTGGGAGCGCTTGCTTTGTAGATAGCAGCGTACACGAAGAGAAGCACAAGCCAGAGGATCACAAGAACGGCCACCCATGCCAGCAGGCGAGCCGTGAAGTGGGTCCAGCTTTGGGTGGAGGCCAGGAAAGGGGTCAGGAAAGGAAGCTGCCACATCCATTGTGGCCAGCGCGGCGGCAGGCTCCACTCGTAGGGGATGGGCCAGCGCTGTTGAAGCGCTATCTGGAACAAAATTTCTTCGATTCCCCAGGCCAGCAGGGGCATCAGGATCAGCATCACACAACCAATGCCCTGCCAGACAGGATGGACGCCGCGCCGCCGGGGGACGCGCTTTTGACGCTGATACATCTGATATTTGCTCATAGCCTCCTCATGGCCGCATCTTCAACGGCCTGGATGATCTTGTAGTATCCGGTGCAGCGGCAGAGGTTGCCGGTCAATGCCTGCTCGATCTGCTCGCGTGTGGGCTGAGGGTGTTCTTCCAGAAGTTTGGCCGCCGACATGACGAACCCCGGCGTACAATAGCCGCATTGAACGGCTCCGTCTTCAATGAAAGTCTGCTGTACGGGATGCAATTGTCCATCCTGCGCCAGCCCTTCCACGGTCACGATTTCTGCGCCGTGGGCGCGAGGTGCTGGCACCAGGCAGGCCATCACCGCTTTCCCATCCAGGAAGACTGTGCAGGCGCCACATTCGCCTTCTGCGCAGCCCTCTTTCGTGCCGATCAACCCGGCCTCTTCGCGCAGCAGGCGCAGGAGCGTTTTCTCAAAGCCGCTAGTGAAGGTATATTCTTTGCCGTTAATGCGAGTGCGGATGACCTCCCCCGCCGCGTGACGCGCGCCCTCGAACGTTGCTGCAGCTCCTGTTCGTTGCTGCCCCCAGAGCAGCACCGCATTCGACGGGACTTCAGCCGTTTCCTGACCCTGGAGCAATGTGCGCAGGAGACGTCGAACACCCACGCCCACCAGGTGACGGCGATATTCTGCAGAGGCGCGCACATCGTCAATCGGGCGCGCTGCCCGCATGGCCAGTTCCGCTGCCTGCTCGATGGTATTCTCTTCCAGCCTTTGCCCGACCAGGTAGTGCTCTGCTTCTTCGGCGTGAATGATGGTGGGGGCAACGGCGCCCAGGGTGATGGATGCCTGACGGATAACGCCTGTCTCGTCAAAATCCAGCACCGCGGCTACATTGACCAGTGAGATAGCCTGGGCGCGTCGCAGAGCCAGCTTCACAAAGCTCCCACGTTGGGTGCGTCGCATGGCGGGGAAAACGATGTCCACGAGCATTTCATCAGGCGCCATTACCGTCTGGCGAACGCCGCGATAGAACGCTCGCAGCGGCACTCGTCGCTCGCCGCGTTGGGATGCCAGAACGACCTCGGCTTCCAGAGCCATCAGCGGGGTGATCGTGTCGTTTGCCGGCGAGGCCGTGATCAGGTTGCCCGCGACGGTACCGCGGTTCCGAATCTGCGGTGCGCCCACCTCCCAGGCCGCCCGTACCAGGGGAAAGGCGCGCTCACGCAGCAATCTGGAAGCGACGCAGTGGTTATGGGTGACCAGCGGCCCGAGGTGTAAGCGTTCATCCTCATCCAGGGTAATTTGATCCAGATCGGGGATGCGGCTGATGTCCACCAGCACGTCAACCCCTTTGCGCAGGCCGCGTTCCAGTTCGAGGACGAGGTCCGTGCCGCCGGCGATGATCCTGGCCCGGTCACGATATTGCGCCAGAATGTTCAACGCTTCTTCTAAAGATTTGGGAGAAATATACTCTTTCCACATTTTTCATCCATTGGAATTTAAGATTCAGCGTAGAAGGTAGGGCTTGAAGGACTATGACGAGGCGCCGCTGAGTACCTCCTGGCGGTGATCGAATATCTGATTGGCCTGAGCGCTCAACTCGATCAGGCGGCGAATCTGCTGGGAGGTTGTGGCTGGTTCGAGGAGCGCGCTGGACAGGTTTTGGATTGTCTGCTCGATCTCGTTGGCCAGTTCAAAGAATGCCAGATCAAAGCGATACAGGCGATCAAGGTCTGCTGCGTCTATTTTCACGGCATCAAAAACACCACTGTATCCATAGGCGGCGGTTTTGATGCGGTCTGTGAAGGTGCGTAACTGGAGCGCCGCTCGCTCGATTTCATCCAGCAGCTCGATCTGTCCCCCCTGGACCAGCTCCACCTGCAGGGAAGAGAGGCGTTTCCACGGGTCTTCAAAACGGCAGGCAACGGCTTCTCGTAACAGTTTATCGGCAGCCCGCCGGTTCTGACGCTCTACGTAACCGCTGAAACCGGGCACATAGGCGGCCAGTTTTTTGAAAGCATCTTGTTCTGCCATGACACGTGAGAGAAAATCATCCATCAGAGCATCCTTTTGGAAAATGCGGTTCGCTCACTACGGATCGGCCCTGTGGCTCTGGCTTTTTGTGAGAGGGGTACCGGTGATCTCAGGATTCTTGCAAGTAAAGCTCTCTAACAGTGGTGGAACCGTGCCGGATTCAAAGGGAATTTTACCACAGGCATTGTGTTTGAGCGGGGTACCGTGATTGCCGGTAGTGTATCTTTCCTTCAGGAAATTTGAACTCCTCTACCCTTCCCCATCTTTGTTGCGGTAGAAAATTTTCTACCGTTACATTGCGAGCCGCCGCAGGCGGCGAAGC